>ENA-UOYA01000616-UOYA01000616.1-activated-sludge-metagenome-genome-assembly--contig:-NODE-616-length-43748-cov-9.263589_pt1 | contig 43748 bp, 37 predicted proteins | sample MGYA00238163_ERZ764804 | MGnify/ENA primary metagenome ERZ764804 (study PRJEB28919, sample SAMN05720223) | activated sludge metagenome | isolation source: Anaerobic digester | place: Hong Kong...
GGGGGTGAAGTGGAAATCCTTTTCCCGCTTCCTAGCGGGACAAGATTGCAACGCAACACCCGGTTCGCTTCTTAGCGGGCACGCCCAATTCATTTACTTCAACGATGCAATGTCGATCACAAAACGATAACGGACATCGGCTTTGAGCATGCGCTCGTAGGCTTCGTTGATTTTGTCGATGGAGATTACTTCTACATCGCTTACGATGTTGTGCTCGGCACAGAAGTCAAGCATCTCTTGTGTTTCAGGAATACCGCCAATCAACGAACCGATAATGCTTCTGCGTTTCGCAATTAAATTAAAGGCCGGCACTTCCGATGGTGTTGGTGGAATGCCCACTACAATCATGGTTCCGTTGGTGCGCAATAAATTGAGATAGATGCTGTAATCGTGTTTTACTGAAACGGTGTTCATGATGAAATCGAAACTATTTTTGAGTCCTTTCATTTGTTCTTCGTCAGTGATAAGCGCAAAATGATCGGCTCCCAAACGCTGTGCATCTTCGCGTTTTGAAGGCGATGTGCTCAACATAGTCACCTCAGCACCAAAGGCTTTGGCAAACTTCACGGCCATGTGGCCAAGTCCGCCAAGTCCCAATACGGCTACTTTGTGGCCCTTGCCTACTTTTACATGTCGTAATGGAGAATAAGTGGTGATACCGGCACAAAGCAATGGTGCCACACCTTCCAGCGGCAACTTATCCGATACTTTGAGTGTGTAATTTTCGTCTACCACAATTTGTGTGCTGTAGCCGCCATAGGTTGGTGCGCCTGTTCCTTTCTCTTTGCCGTTGTAGGTGCCTACCATACCGCCATCGCAATATTGCTGCAAACCTTCTTTGCAATTCTCGCAAGTTCTGCACGAATCTACAAAGCAGCCCACACCGGCTAAATCGCCCACGTTGAAGCGCGACACGGCTTTACCCACATTCACAATACGACCTACAATCTCGTGTCCGGGTACCATTGGATAAGTGGAACCGCCCCATTCGTTGCGCACTTGGTGGATATCGGAATGACAAACACCGCAATACAAAATTTCGATTTGCACATCGTTATCGCCTATTGGTCTGCGGTCTAAACTGAATGGTGCTAGGGGTGTTGTGGCAGACTGTGCTGCATATGCTTTAGTTGGAATCATGATGTATGTATTACTATTCTTTAATATCGAAAAATTTCGCTGCCGTTGAAACTACCATTTTTCGTGGCATTAACTGTGCAGCAACGGCTCCTACTTTGTTGACTAAACCCGGAATAACGATAGTTTTATTTTTCAACAAACCTTCCAAACCCTGCAGAGCCACGTCTTTGGCGGGCATCATATAGGCTTGGTTTTTCTTCACCACCTTTTGCATATTTTCTGAACCCGAGAAAAATTCGGTTTCTGTTCCCCCCGGACAAAGCGCTGTTACATGCACTTGTTGTTGTTTCATTTCGAAATGCAACGATTCGGTGAACGATAAAATAAACGCTTTTGTAGCTGTGTAAATACTGAAGTTCGGTACCGGCTGAAACGCCCCGGTGCTGGCTGTATTCAAGATATAACGTTTTTGTGTTTTATCGCTATTGTGTAAAAAGTGGTAGGCCATTTCCACCATCACATTCATGTTGAGTTGCATGGTGTTGAGTTGGTGTTGCAACGATTGTTTAGCAAATGCTCCATGATCGCCAATGCCGGCATTGTTGATGAGCATATTTACATTCCACTGCTCAATTTTGATGCGATCAAAAATTTTGTCGGCCGCTTTGGGTTCCAACAAATCGACAGCGATGTTTTTTACCTCAACGCCTGTAGCGCTTATCTCATCGGCTAATTTAGTTAGCAACTCAGCAGAGCGAGCCACTAAAATCAAATTCATTTTTTTTGCTGCACATTCAAAGGCAAAGGCTTTGCCAATCCCTTTACTGGCGCCTGTGATAATGGTATATGTTTTCATAGTGTTGGTATAAGTTGTTGCACTAAGTTACACAAAGCGAACAGAAAGAATCAATAACTATTTAAAAATTCAATCCGTTTTTTGCCGCGGTCTCTTGCGCAATTTCATAACCTGCATCAGCATGTCGGATGACACCCATAGCCGGGTCGTTGTGTAATACACGCGACAAACGTACATGCGCATCGAGCGTACCATCGGCAACAATCACCATACCTGCATGCAGAGAATAGCCCATGCCTACACCACCTCCGTGATGGAAGCTTACCCAGCTTGCACCGCCTGCTGTGTTGATTAACGCATTCAGGATTGGCCAATCGGCAACAGCATCGCTTCCGTCTTTCATGGCTTCGGTTTCGCGGTTTGGTGAAGCTACAGAGCCTGTATCTAAGTGATCGCGACCAATAACGATAGGCGCTTTCACTTTTCCTTCTTTCACTAATTCGTTGAACGCTAGTCCGGCTTTTTCTCTATCGCCCATGCCTAACCAGCAAATACGTGCCGGCAAACCTTGGAAGGCAATTTTATCTTTCGCTAAATCTAACCAACGCAACAAACCTTTATCGTTCGGGAAAAGTTCTTTTAATTTTTCATCGCATACATAAATGTCGTTCGGGTCGCCACTCAGTGCTACAAAGCGGAACGGACCTTTACCTTCGCAGAACAACGGACGAATAAATGCCGGTACAAATCCAGGAAAATCAAACGCATTTTTAATCCCGCGTTTGTCTTTCGCTTGTCCGCGCAAGTTATTGCCATAATCGAACGTAACTGCACCGCGCGATTGCAATTCAATCATCTGCAACACATGTTTCGCCATAGTATCGAGCGAACGTTTGATGTATTCTTCAGGATTCGCTGTCCGCAAGGCATTCGCTTCTTCCACGGTTAATCCTTCCGGGAAATAACCAATCAATTCATCGTGCGATGAAGTTTGATCGGTTAAAGTATCCGGTGTTATATTTCTATCGATTAATCGCTGCAATAATTCTACTGCGTTACACACCACACCAATAGACACAGCTTCACCATTGGCTTTTGCGGCTAGTGAGCGATCGATGGCTTCGTCAATGTTTGTGTAGTATTCATCTAAGTAGCGCGTTTCTATTCGCTTTTTAATACGCCATTCCTCCACTTCAGCTACTAATGCAACGCCTTCATTCATGGTAATAGCGAGAGGTTGTGCGCCACCCATACCGCCCAAACCTGCAGTAACATTGAGTTTTCCTTTCAACGAAGGAACACCATAATGTTGATTGGCTAAAGACAAATACGTTTCATAGGTTCCTTGTACAATACCCTGCGAACCAATGTAGATCCATGATCCGGCTGTCATTTGTCCGTACATCATCAAGCCTTTCTGTTCCAATTCGCGGAAGTGTTCCCATGTGGCCCACTTACCCACTAAATTTGAATTCGCAATCAAAACTCTTGGTGCATCTTTGTGTGAACGCAGCACACCTACCGGCTTTCCGCTTTGTACCATCAGGGTTTCATCGTCATTCAACACTTTAAGCGTAGCAATAATTTTTTGCAGTGCTTCGTGATTTCGTGCGGCTTTTCCTAATCCTCCATACACAATTAATTCTTCCGGACGTTCTGCTACTTCCGGATCTAAGTTGTTCAAAAGCATACGCAGTGCGGCTTCCTGCACCCAGCCTTTGCAATTTAAAGTTGTTCCTGTTGGTGTTTTGGGAATCATATTGAGTTTGGTTTTTGATCGTTTGCAACGGTATCTTGCTCAAACACTTTGGTTTGATGAAAAATACTTTCGTTGTGTATGTGTTGAAATAATTTGATAATAAATTCTTTGGTAAGCCCAACGGCAATGCCCTTTTCGATAGCACGACTGACAATCTTCGCCCAGCGTTCGGATTGGTGAATGGCTAAATCGTTTTCCTTTTTGAAAGCACCAATAGTTTCGGATAAACCCATACGTTCGCCCAACAAATCGAGTATGTAATTATCGATGCGGTCTATACGAGCACGGTAATCGGATAATACATGTAAACCATCTTCGCTGACTTTCGATTGACGAACCACTAAATGATTCAAAATGGCGGCTAAGCGTTCCGGAGTAACTTGCTGTTTGGCATCGCTCCATGCTTTATCGGGATTGCAATGCGATTCAATCATCAAGCCTTCAAAGCCCATGTCGATGGCTTGTTGTGAAAGCGGTTGAATCAAATCGCGTGTTCCGCCCATGTGCGAAGGATCGACAATGATGGGAATGTTCGGATAACGTCTGCGCAACTCGATAGGAATTTCCCACATTGGAGGGTTGCGGTAAATGGTTTTTTCGTATGTAGAAAATCCGCGATGGATGGCGGCTAATTTCGTGAGCCCCACATTAGCAAATCGTTCAATAGCACCCACCCATAATTCTAAATCAGGATTGATGGGGTTTTTCACCATCATCGGCACATCTACTCCACGTAAAGCATCGGCTAACTCTTGCACGGCAAATGGCGAAACGGTTGTTCGCGCGCCTATCCATAACACATCTACGCCTGCTTTCAGCGCGAGTTCTACGTGTTCGGGAGAAGCTACTTCTACCGTTACCGGCAGACCCACTTCTTTTCCTGCTGCTACAATCCAAGGCAATGCTTCTGCACCTACCCCTTCAAACGAATTGGGGCGTGTGCGCGGTTTCCAAATGCCGGCACGCAACATGCTTACTTTGCCGGTGAACTGCACTATCGAACGCACCGTTTCAAACACCTGCGCTTCCGTTTCGGCACTGCACGGTCCGGCCACAATAAAAGGGTGTCCTTTACTTTTTGCCCAAGACGAGAGCGGTTCGATGTGGTGTAATTCTTTCACGTTGATAGTTAATCTAAAACAACTCCAAAGTTGCAATGTTTATCGAAAACAACAATATCTTTTTATCTTCATTTAGATAATTTAAACCAAACAAACGGTTATGGCTGAAGAAATATACGACTACATTGTAATTGGTTCGGGTTTTGGGGGCTCGGTATCGGCTATGCGCTTGTCTGAGAAAGGGTATTCAGTATTAGTAATTGAAAAAGGCAAGTGGTGGAAAGCCGAAGATTTTCCGAAAAGCAATTGGAATTTGAAGAAGTTTTTGTGGGTGCCGGCATTGCGTTGGTTTGGCATCATGAAATTGGATTTTTTTAAAGAAGTGTTGGTGCTGAGTGGTGCCGGTGTAGGTGGTGGAAGTTTGGTGTATGCTAATACGCACATGGTGCCTAAGGAAAGCTTTTGGACGAACCCAATTTGGAGTAACATAAAAGACTGGAAAACAGAATTGACCCCATTTTATGAGAAGGCAAAGTTCATGTTGGGCTCTTCGAAATATTTACGCGAGTTTCCGGAAGATAAATACTTGAAACAAGTGGCTGATGAAATGGGGCGTGGCGACACCTATAAGGCTGTAGATTATGTGGGTGTTTACTTTGGCGATACACAAAAAGAGAAAGACCCGTATTTCAATGGATTAGGGCCAATGCGAAAGGGCTGCACAGAATGTGCGGGCTGCATGGTGGGCTGCCGTGAAAATGCAAAGAACACACTCGATAAAAACTACTTGTGGTTTGCGCAAAAATTTGGGACGAAAATTGTCGCAGAAACCTTGGTGACGAAGATTGAAAATCTGAACGGAGAATATCAGATTCATACGGAAAGTCAGACGAATTCGATGAACAAAAACAAACAAGTTTTTCGTTCGAAAGGATTAGTAGTAAGTGGTGGAGTTTTAGGCACCTTGAAATTGTTGTTTGAGCAGAAATTCATTCACAAAACACTGCCGAATTTATCGGATAAGTTGGGTGAAAATATTCTAACTAACAGCGAAATGATTGCCGGTGTGGGCGGTGCGCCTGAAAAATTAAATCATGGTGTAGCGATTAGCCGTGTATTTAATCCCGATGAAAACACACACATCGAATTATGCAAATACCCAGATGGCAGTGGAGCAATGATGCGCCTGGGAGTAATGGCAGCCGGTGATGGCAATGGTTTTGTGCGAACTGCAAAAATGTTGGGCAATATGATTTTGCATCCGATTAATTCGTTTCGTTTCTTTTTTGAAACCAATGTGGCGAAAAAATCGATTGTGTTGTTGATTATGCAATCCATTCCAAACGCTATGAAAATGGAATTGAAAAAAGGGTGGTTTGGCAACAGTTTGAAGTTCGATAATCAATCGGGAGAAAAGGTGCCGAGCTATATTCCTATCGGACAAGAAGCATTGTATAAATATGCTGAAAAATCGAATGCCGTGGCTATGAATGCCTTTAGTGAAGTGATGTTCAGCATGAGTACAACGGCACACATTTTAGGCGGTTGCCCGATGGGCTTAACCAAAGCGGAAGGTGTAGTAGACGAAAATTTCAAGGTGCATGGCTACGACAATTTCTACATTTTAGATGGCTCGATAATGCCTTGCAATTTGGGTGTAAATCCTTCGTTTACCATTACCGCATTAAGCGAATATGCGATGAGTAAAATTGAAGCAAAGGAAGGTAATACGAATGTGAGTTTGGAGGAGCAGATGAAGAAAGTGTAGTATTATATACCCCCGTCAGGGTTTTGAACCCTGACGGGGGTATAGCAGATTCATTTTTTCTAATTATCTTTGAGCTATGCGCTTTATCACCCCAATAGAAAAAGGCAAGTATTACCATATTTATAACCGAGGAATCAACGGTGAAAATATTTTTAAGACTGAAGAGAATTATTTCTTTTTTCTTGAAAAATGGGCTCAATATGTTTCCCCTGTTGCTGATACTTATGCTTACTGTTTACTAAAAAACCATTTTCATTTTTTAATTCGAATCAAAGATGAAGATGTATTTATTTGTAGAGACAATGAAGAAAAACTAGTCATCCCATCTCAACAATTCTCAAATTTGTTTAACAGCTATGCACAAAGCTTTAATAAGGTTTATGAAAGAACTGGGAGTTTGTTTGAAAGTCCATTTCGTAGAAAAGAAGTAGATAACCCAAGTTATTTTTGCCACCTCATCGCATATATTCATTTAAACCCAGAAAGACATAAATTTGTTGAGAATTATAAAGCATACCCTTATTCTTCTTATGGGGCTTTGCTGTCATCGAAAAGCACAAAATTGAGGCGAGATGATGTTATGCGTTGGTTTGAAGAAAAAGACAACTTTAAAAGGTTTCACGCTACATTTAAAGACCATAGCGGTATGAAAGAATTGGCTATAGAAGAAGATTATTTTTCATAACCTTTTAAACCCCGTCAGGGTTTTAAACCCTGACGGGGTTTAAAAATCAGTACTTCTGCACACTTCCATCAATCTCGTCCGCCCAAGCTAAAATACCGCCACTAAGATTATAGAGATTTCCGAAATCATGATTTTGTTCGAGCCAGTTTAATACTTGTCCGCTTCTACCCCCCGAACGACATTGCAACACCACAACTCGATCTCGGCTGATTTTATCGATATTATCAGGGATAGTATTCATTGGAATGAGCTCGCCACCTAAATTGCAGATGTCGTATTCAAATGGTTCACGCACATCAATGAGTTGAAAGTCTTTGCCTTCATCCATCCATTGCTTCAATTCTTTTACGCTTATTTCATTCATGTGTTTTGTTTTGTGCTTGCCCTGCGCAAACGGTCGTTAATGGCTCGTCCTAATCCTTCCTCGGGAAAGGTTTCGGCAATAATAATATCAATATTTTTCCCATCAAAACTGCGCAAGGCTTCAAACAAATTTGCAGCAGCTTCATTCAAATTACCGGTAGGAGATAATACGTTTCGCTGTATAAATGGATAATCTGGATAAGCATCACTAAAACTAATTAACCCTAATCGCAATGCTTGAAATTGAGTAGCTAGGCTTCGAACATCACCTATATGCAATAACGTTGATGGGGCATAGTGCACATCCAACATGCCCGGTGCTTTAGGGTTTGAACCTTGTGAAATATTAAATTTTACTTTTCCGGCAACGCGCTCAATGTCTTCAATAGCAATACCTCCTAAACGGTAGACTACCACTTCATTATCTTCCATGCCTACAATCGTAGACTCCACTCCTACTGAGCATTTTCCGCCATCAAGAATATAAGGAATTCGGTCAGCCAATTGATTAAACACATGCTGTGCCGAAGTAGGACTCACATAGCCAAACGGATTCGCACTGGGTGCACACAACGGAAAATCGAGTGCTGTTAATAGCTCCAAAGTCAATGGATGATTTGGAATACGAATACCCACCGTGTCTAATCCGGAAGTTACAATATCGGGAATAATGTCTTTCTTCTTCAACAACACCGTGAGTGGTCCGGGGGAAAACGTTTGCATCAAACGCAGCAAAGGTGCAGGAATTGCTTGCACATATTTTTCAGCCTCCACCACCGATGCTACATGCACAATCAATGGATCGAAAAACGGTCGGTTCTTGGCTTCGAAAATTTTTGCAACAGCAGTGGCATTCAATGCATTGGCAGCTAATCCATAGACCGTTTCCGTAGGAATAGCCACTACATCTCCATTTTGGAGTAGCGCTTTCGCCTCTTGAATACTATCAGAAATAACTGCTTTCACTGCTGCTTTTGTTCCGTAAACCTAATCCAATTTGATGAAAAAAAAACGGCAAGCTTGATGCAGTTTCTTTTTCTAGTGCAATCCATTAATTTTAGAAAAAATCAAACCATGCTACTTGTTGCCGACTCGGGTTCCACCAAAACCAATTGGATAAGTGTAAATAAAGATCGCTTCGAAACTATTGGATTCAATCCATTTTTTCATTCCACTGAATCCATTTTAGCTGAATTAAAAAACAACGAAGCCCTTTCGGCAGTAGCCGGAACATTTACCCATGTGGTGTTTTATGGTTCGGGTTGTTCTAGTGCCGATAGAAATCAAGTAGTAGCAGATGCGCTAAAAGCTTTTTTTATCGATGCTGAAATTTTCGTTGGACACGATATGGAAGCTTCTGCTTTTGCGACTTACGTAGGTAGACCTACTATTTCTTGTATTATTGGAACAGGTTCTAACTCATGTCTATTTGATGGAAATGCCTATTCTGAAGTAGTTCCGGCATTGGGTTATGTGTTGGGCGATGAAGGTAGTGGCAGTTATTTCGGCAAAAAATTGCTGACATCATTCTTGTATCATCAACTTCCAAAAGCAACAGAAAAATTGTTGGTTGAAAAATATAAGGTAACGAAGGAGAATATCTTTCTTGCTGTTTATAAAGAGCCACATGCCAACGTATATCTAGCCTCGTTTGCAAGGGTTTTATCGGAAAGCCCTGACACAGAATACATTCAGCAATTGGTATATGAAGGCATCAACGAATTCTTCAAACAGCATGTATGTTGTTACCCTAATTACCAATCATATCCTGTCTCTTTTGTAGGGAGCATCGCTCATCACTTTGCTGATACAGTGCGACAAGTAGCCCAATCACATGGCTGTGAAATAGGCGTTATCATTCAACAACCGATTGAACGATTGTTAGAATGGCATCTACAATCTTCAAGAAGTTAAACGCGTTGCAATTTAATTTCTTTCGCTGTTTTCAAACTGATTGGTACTTTCTCTTCTTCTACGTTCGTCAACTCCAAACCGAAGTCTTCAGCAGTAGACAAACTGATGCTTTTAATCAAACGATAGCCTTTTACTACAAACTGTTCAAGTGGTGTTAGAGCATCATCGATAGCCACACGCGAGTTCAATAGAATGAATTTGAAATCGGCCGGCATATTGTATTTGCGCAATGATGGATAGTGACTGATTTCATCCACTTCGCCAGTGGCCACCATTTCTTGTACAATTTTGCGGAACATCAAATTCACTTTGTGTTCTACTTTGAAACCAAATTTCAAACGCACAAAGAAACAACGACCGGGAATAATTGGATCTACCGAATACGAAGCGCCATATGGTTCGCTGCAAATATCTACGTGTACCAGCCAATAAATATCGGCACGTTTTGGTCGCTTGCGGAAGATAGAATAAATGATGTTTGAATCGATGTGACTTCTGTCGTTCGCCATACTCAGATACACCAAGTTATTGGCTTCTTTCGGAATGGTTTCATCTTTCATCAAGTCCTTCAACGGCTCGATGTAATCTTTAATTTCAACAAACTCCATGTGTTTAGCACGCAATTGACGGGCTCTGTAAATAATCAACATACCCATAAAAAGGAACACCGATAACATAAATGTAAACCATCCTCCATGAGGGAACTTATCTAAATTGGAAATGAAGAAAGCTCCTTCTATAAAATAAAAGAATGTTGCGAAACCAATCACCACCACTTTCGGCTTGCGTTTCAAGAGCAACCAATACACCATTAATGTTGTAGTCATGAGCATGTTCAACATAATCGCTAAACCGTAGGCAGCCTCCATAGCGCCCGATTCGCGGAAAATCAATACCACCGCAATACAGCCAAAAAATAAAAACCAGTTGATACCCGGAATATACATTTGCCCTTGGTGTGTAGTGGGATAAAGCACTTTTAAATTCGGCCACAAACGCAATTTCATAGCTTCGTTTACCAAGGTAAAACAGCCGGTAATTAAGGCTTGGGAGGCAATAATAGTAGACATTGTAGCAATAGCTACACCATATGGCAAGAACCATTTTGGCATGATATCATAGAACGGAGATGATACTTTTGCTCCTGTTTCATAAGCATATAACAAATAAGCCGATTGCCCGAAGTAACTAATCATCAAACATGCCAACACCAGTACCCAGCTTACTCGGATGTTTTGTTTTCCAACGTGTCCCATATCTGAATAAAGCGCCTCCCCTCCTGTAGTACAGAGGAAAACCGCACCTAACAACCAGAATCCACCTGGTTCATTCGTTAACAAATTAATAGCCCAATACGGGTTTACTGCTTTTAGAATTTGCGGATGTTGAATAATTTGATGTCCGCCTAAGATAGCAATCATCACAAACCAAACCGCCATCACAGGACCAAAAATGCCTCCTACTACTTTTGTTCCAAATTGTTGAAACACAAACAAACCTACCAATATTACAATCACAATGGGTACTACCGATTCGAGTTCCGGATAAATTAGATGTAAACCCTCAACCGCTGAAGATATTGAAATAGGTGGGGTAATGAACCCATCGGCTATCAAAGTAGCACAACCAATTAATGCAGGATAAATGGTCCAGCCCACTTTATATCGCCTAACTAACGCATAAAGGGCAAAAATTCCACCTTCACCTTTGTTATCTGCATTCAATGCCAAGTAAACATACTTTACGGTAGTGATGATTAAGAGCGTCCAAAACACGCATGAAAGTCCACCTAAAATTAATTCCGGACGAAGATGCTGTCCTTTTATAATAGCACTTAATACGTAGATTGGAGATGTTCCGATATCACCGAAAACAATACCAAGTGTTATCATCATTCCTGCTGCAGAAAACTTATGCAAATTGTCCTTATCGGCCATAATGGATTAAATTAAATGAAAGTTGAGATGGGAAACAGTAACACCAAGAATCTGCCACAGGGGACGATTTCATTTATAAAAATTGAGGATGCAAATGTATAGGGAAAATCGAATCGTAAAGAATTTTTGGAGAAAGATTTTGTAAACGACTGAGAAAAAGCAACAAACAAGTACTTTAAAACTAACTTTCAGCCTGTTTTGACTCCTTCCCAATAGCCGAAACAACCTTTCTTTTGAACATATAATAGTAAATTCGAATATTATCTAAAGTGACGGCTAACGATAATAAACAAGCAGCTACTAAAACTGTTTTTAGTTCTATTTCCCTAAACATAAAACCACCTATAATACAACCAAAAAAGAAGGAGATAATAATTGTAAGCCTCAGCATAACACTTTGCTTTAGCCGTGTTGAGTCCTCTTCATTCGTGTAGAAAAAAAGCTGGGAAATTTCGATGCCTAAATCTGTGAATAAACCCGTTAGATGCGTAGTTCGAACTGTTGATTTAGAAATTTGGGTTACCAAAGCATTTTGCAAACCCATGGCGAATAAGAGTATGTACGCAACAAAATGGGGGTGATGAATGAATAAAGGTTGACTACCCCAAACGCCAACGATAACCAATAATATGACTTCAATGACCATAGGAACAGCATAAGAGAAATAAAATTTGTAGCGTTCTGAAATTTCGATGAGTAAACCGGAAGAGAAGGCTCCAAAAAGAAAGCTGAGAATGAAAAACGCAAAAATTAAAGCATCACTGTATCGTTCGTTCACTATTTCTTCGGCAAAAAAAGCGAAGTGTCCGGTTACATTTGTAGTTAATATTTTCAAGGCTAATACACCGCTAACATTAACCATTCCGGCAATTAAAGAAAGTGAAACTGCCAGCGAAACATTATGCTGAAATGTGCGAGAATTACCTTTGTGCCGAAACATCTATTTTACCAATTTGAACGAATACAGCAATCCCTCAATATCTTTAGCATATTTCAATTTGCGATCTTCTCCTCGTGTCCAAACACATACTTGATAGTATTTATCGGGTGCTTCAATCAATAAATGCGAGTAGTAAATGTATTCGCCCTGCATCTTACCAAACACTTCCGTGTGAATAGCATGCTGTCCATCGATTGTAATTCCGGCTGAATCAGTCACCATTGGCTTTTCCAATACATTTTTAATGATTTGAATTTGCGAATTATAGTACTGTTCAACTGGTAACTTTACCGCATCTTTTTTATCGAAGAAGACGGTAGAATATAAGTTTCTGAACCGATTGGCATATTGGAATGGGGAACCTGGTCGCACTTCTTTGTCTTCTTTCATAAACGAAGGAACAAGCATGCTGAATTGGTTATCGATGACTACTGTTTTAGGTTGTTGGTTATACGAACAACTCTGGGCAAAAAGCAAAACAGAAAGCAGAGTAACAGATAAATAGCGCATCACATTTTTTTGTGCAATAATAGGCAAAACTATTGTGGCGAAACAGTACTTTGTTGGTTACCCACTGTTTTTCGCAACACTTTAGCTCTTAAATCAGGTCCATCGTGACTCCAACCCGGTGCTTGAAAAATGTAATTCAATTTATCTTTAAACGTTGGAGCGCGGAGTATATCGTGCCAAATCGCAATATACTCGTGGCTTGCAATCTTAAAGGGATTGAAGGTATGTATATTCACAGTAATGCCGAAAACCGGCTTCTCTTCATCCAATTCTTCAGAAAATGTACCAAACATTCGATCCCAAATAATTAAGATGCCTGCATGATTTCTGTCGAGATATCGATAGTTTGAGGCATGGTGAACGCGATGGTGCGAAGGGGTATTCATGATAAACTCAACCCATTTGGGGAATTTGTGGATGAGTTCGGTATGCACCCAAAACTGGTAAATCAAACTAATTGAAATCATCATAAATACCATCATTGGCGGGAATCCCACTACCGGTAACCACAACCAAAAGAAGTATTTGAATAACAACTCGCCCCAACTCTGACGAAGCGCAATCGACAACGAATATTCTACAGAAGAATGATGATTCACATGTGCAGCCCATAAAATCCGTATTTCGTGTGCGAAGCGGTGATACCAATAAAACGTAAAATCATCGGCAAAGAAAATGAGCACCCAACTCCACCAATGCCAACCAATCTCGAATAAACGAAATTCATAAACAATGGTATAAACCCCAAAGGCCAAGCTTTTCATTACAAAATTAATCAGCACCGAGCCAATTCCCATCGCAATGGACGCAGCAGCATCTTTCGACAAGTAATTGCGATGCTGTTGCTTATAGCCCACATAGGCTTCAATTAAAATCAGCAGAATGAAAAACGGGATGGCATAGGCAACAGGATCTTGCTCTGTTGGGTAAAGTTTGAAAATCGACAACAACATAGTGTATGTTTTATTCATTAAAGGAACAAAAAAAGGGTTGAGAAATACAAATAGATTTGATACAGATTTTCGTCACCTTTGCGGTTCTTCAACAAGTGGACGGAATGTTGTTGTGAAAGTAACTATACCCTCATCAGAATTTGTGCCCTAAATGTGGAACAAAAATTATTACTACTTTCTGTAGAGTAGTTTTAAAGAAAAGCCAATTGTATTCACTGGCACACCTGTTTGTATTGGTACTTGGCCAAAGGCAAAACTTTCTGAATCGGCCAAACTCAAGGTGGCTTTAATTGCAGGTACACATTCAAAATGTTTACGAATAATGGCATACCCAACTTGCATTGTGCAGTTAAGTTTGAAGCGCACATATCCTTTACTTATACTGCTCGAATGTTCATGAATCTCTCCAATACCGTTTATCATGTGATAATAGTCGTAATATCCAACGAAACTAATCATAGGTATTATTCCGGTTTCAAACAAAAAATGCTTGTAATCGAACACCATGTTTTCGCTGAAACAAATCGCATACTCGCCTTTCTTGTATCTTAGCTGATATTGACGCAAAGTATTTGTTTGGTCGGTAAATGTACCATTGTACGCTAGAGCGTAATAGTAGTAGCGAAGTCCAATTCCGGTTTGAAAGTAAACAGGAACCTTCTTTAGCTTTTTCAATCGAAATCCCCAAACAGCAGTTAATGTTGCGCCCGGAGCAATCTTCATACTGAATGAAATATTTTTTGTTTTCACCTGTTCTTCTGGATAGATTGGCCAAAAGCGCTGTTCAATTCTCTTTGTAGGAATAAATGGATAGAAGGTAGAAAGTTCCACTCCGACATATTGATGTTGTGCCAATAATGTTTGATTTGAAAACAAAAATATAAACAGAGAACAGCAAATAAATCGCATACAATACTAGTGGGTGAATGTCCTTAACGCTGAATGGCTTGAATTATTATTTCTAATCATTTTCAGCATTGAGCACTTTCGAATCCTTCCAACACAAATAATGCAATCGAACAACAAAGATTAAACAATTGATTACATATGGGATGGAGAATACTGAAATAAATTGCAGAGCCTCTTTCTTTAAGCTAAAACCACTTACTCCCCAACATACAAAAAACACAAACGCATAGAGAAAGAGCATAATCTTTAACGCTATTCCTAAAACTTCTTTTGGCGTTAATTCTCTATCTACCAAGAAAGCGTTTAGCAAAAAAGAGAAACTGAATTGTACAATTGAATACACCACACCCATTACCATTAACACAAACAGCACGTTGTATAAATCATCACTACTATTGATATCGTTCGTTATGAGCAATAGACAAAGGGCTACAAAAGTCACCAGTATAAAACCTACTATAAATGAAAACCAAGTGGCTTTCCATACATTTTTCACATTCATTCTATTTCAGATTTAGTCGTACCGGCAAAATAAAACAGACCATAGCTCATCATCAAAAGGGCTGCAAATCCCGCACTGAACAACCACAGTGTGTGAAAATGAAAAGGATGAATCAGTTGCGTAAAAATGGTTTGCATCATTTCGAATGGATTAGCCACCACATCCCAACTATTGAAACGAAGATAGCGGCCCATATATACACCCAAACCGCTCAAACATATAACCACAAACATCCCGAACCATGCCCATGTTGAAGAAAGTCGATGATTTAAAAACATATGTGCATGCTGTAAACTGAACAATCCAAGCAATAATCCATTCCAGGCAAAGGCGTTCAATAAAAAAGCGTCATACCAAAGTGGAATTGGCCATTGTGGATGAAGGTGAATTAAATCACTCATTAAGTATGTGGTATTGGGGAAGAATAATAACCAAACCAAAAACACAAACCACTGCGCTAGAGGTGAACAGTTTTGTTTAGACTTTATCATGTATGTACCAATTACATAAGGTACCCAAGCCAAAAATAAATTCCATAACAAAAAGATATAAGTGATTCTGCCACTTTGATAGATCCGTGCACATTCAAGCAGACAGCAAAATAAGCTCAGTAGTATTAATAGTGTTCGTATGCGATTTTCTTTTCTCATAACTTATCGAGGATTTACGGGTAATACTTCCTTTAACTGATATTGCGCAATAAGGGCTTCTGTTTCACGAAGATTTTTTGTCTTCGTATGACACTCCGATGGCCACTCGTGCTCCTTATAGTCCGCTTTTAATGCACGATATTTATCCCAAATCATACGCTCAATTTTACGTGTATACGCAGTATTGCTTCTACTTGAACTACTGAAACTATCTTCACCGTAATCGTATTCACTGTATTGTGCTTTATCATTCAATTTTTTCTGCTTTACCAAATAAAATTCAAAGAGTTTCGACAGGTTGGTGTGACTGAGATTGACCAAATAGCGTTGATCGATTTCCATTTTTTTATCCGTTTCGAAATGGTGTAAATTGTAGCTGGTGATCATGCTGTCCCAATCGAAAAGCACATAAACAATGAGCGTCAAATAAATCGCCCAAGCATTTTTTCGAAACAAGAACCAATTGTTTTTTGTAAGCGCAATTTTAATGGCAACCGTCAACAATCCTATCATGGTTAACAGCAAATAAATCAATACGCCTATGCGTTTATGAGTGAGTCCGAAACCATCTATGTACATACCATTTCTGTAGGCGGTTGAAAATATTAGCAGTGCATTTTGCAGAATCCATACAAAGGCTAAAGCTTTTAACCAAAAGCTTTTCGGGTAATAATTCAAATACCCGCGGAAATAAAAAAGTATAATAAACGAGGCCAGAACAATGGATATGATGAGTGAATTTGTTCCGTTGTGTACATATTGCGAAATCGATATTCCTTCAGGAAGTTTGCCTTTGAAAAACACGAAATAAAAATCCAAACCGTTTACGCAAGCCAACACTACATTCAATAATGCAAATAGCAACACACCTGTAAATACTTCATTCTGAATTTGTATCAGCTGACCAAAATAGCTTTCATTATGCTCTTGCTCTGTTATTGCACGAAGTGCATCAGGAGTGCTGTTATCACTTTGTTGTAGCTGCTTTATTATGGATTGCTTGAAGAAAGCAAACATCAACCAAGTGCCATATAACACGAAGAAGCACCACTCCAATGAAATAAAATCAAAATTAATTTCGCTGATGTACTTATCAAAAATAGGATTACCCGAACGATAAATTTGAATGAAAACAAAAACGATAATGAGTGGCATTATTGATAAGACGATGCGTTTAAACAGTTTACTTTCATTGGTCTTAACTTCATTACCGTTTTTAAAAATACGCTCAAACACATGTATCACAGGCGAAGCAAAAAACGAATACATACTATGGAACATGGCTACTAACAAAGAGCTCTCTCTAGAGTAATTCAAACCGGCTAAAGCCAATAAAGACAACACATTCATTTGTAATGGCCAATCTGTGCCATACCAGTATATAGCGAACGCGCTTGCTAGTGAAGCTATGCTAATGACCAGAAAGGCTCTACTTTTGAGCAATGATGAGTCGCGCAACAATAATGCGATAAGCAGCAATACATTAAAAACAAGATAATTGATACCATCCGATTGATGATAGAATAGCCAACAAAAAGCGGCTGTGCTGATAACAATCAGCGTTCTGTTGTTAAACATGTTGCTTTATTTGGTGAAGTACAACTGTTTCATGCTTAGCTTTTTGGAGATTAATAAAGGATGTATTTAAAAAATAAGACTGCGCATTTCTCGCTCTTGCTGTTTTTCGAGTTCAAGAATTAAATGTCGGACATAGCCTAACGGAAGAATACCGAACACACCGAAACTGCAATCAATCAACTGCCACCATAAAGGGATACCGCGTTCGTGACCCATCACAAAAGCGAATGGTAAAATCAATATACAAGCAATCATACCAAATTCGACTACCCAAATATTGCGCACCGGATCGCGTAAAACACCAATAAACAAAATAGCAATCGCCACATGCGCAAAGGCTAACCAATCAAATCCATAGAGTATTGTCTCATCACAACTATATAGTGCATTATGAATGGTGGATAGGAATTGCTGAATAATTGTCCATGAAGTCGGCACTGCATTTTGCAACCAAACAATTTCTGTTTTTACAGGTATAGCCGTTAATCCGCTAACCGCAAGGGCAGCCATAAAAAAAACGGTAACGATTTTAATCTTTCTGGTTCGATTTTTATTTTTCATAAAGCGCTTTGTATTTCAAAGTATAATGACAAAAAAAATTATTTCTGTGATTTGATTAAATCTTCCAATGCCTTCAAGTGGCTCATGAATGCTTGCTTTCCGAATTTTGTAGCGGTGTAACTTGTTTTCGTTTTCTTTCCCACAAACTCTTTTTTTACGATTAAAAATCCTTCTGCTTCTAATGCTGAAATATGACTGGCCAAATTTCCATCTGTAACTTCCAAAAGTGTTTTCAATGTTAGGAAATCAATGGATTCGTTCACCATTAATGACGACATCACCCCTAGCCGAACACGGCTTTCAAAGGATTTATTAATGTTGTCGATTAAATGTTTCACAAGTTTGTGTTCAATTATTGTTGTTTATACTCATAACGAAAGTACATAAACGCACCATACACAATATGCAACACGCCAAAGCCGATACACCAAATCGTCATTCCGTAACCTAAATTCATACAGCCAATCAGACCAAGTCCAATTTCAGATATACCTAACCACTTAATTTCATCGAGTGTATACTTTGATGCATTCAATAAAGCCAATCCATAAAACAGTAATGTACATGGTGCTACTAAACCGAAGAGGCCGTAACTGAGTAGAATCAGGCAAAACAAACCGCCTGCAATAAGTGGTATAGAAAGATTAATCAAGAGATGTCCTACTTTGCGATCCCAAATGTTTAAGCCGTCTCGTTTTGCTTTGCGAGTAGTAAAGAAAATACCGAAACCAATAGATAAGAATAGAATAACTGCTGCATCGAGTATCCCAAAGGTAAGATAGTCGATGCTCACATCCATAGGCAAACGTTCGGCAATTGAATGATAGCCTGAAGCCATTTGCGTGTTAAGGTACATGTAAAAAACGGCTGCCCCTATCAATGCAAACACCCCGGCAAACACTCCGGAAAGCCCACTAAGAGAGATAAATCGCGAAGAACGCTCCATCATCATTTTAATGTCGCGTAACTGTTGTAGAGACTGTTCTTTTTCGTTCATAAAAGTGCTTTGCGATACAAAGTTAAATTAAAAATGGAAACGAAAAATATTTTTTCATTTTTTTTTCAATTTCTGTTACAAAACAAAAATGCCCGGAAAGTATTCCCGGGCATTTATAGCAATGGTTAAATATAATTATTCAACAACAAAACGCTTAGTAGCAATGTTAGTTTGATTTGCAAAAGTAACTTTAGCAAAGTAAACACCTGCATTTAATTTATTGATGGTGATTTGTGGATTTGAACCTTCAGCTGTTTTAACTAAAACAGTTCTTCCTAATTGATCTACAATTGTTACAGAGGAAATCGCTTTATCCGATTTCAATGTAATTACATTAGAAGATGGATTAGGATATAACTCAATTGCAAGATTATCTGCATTTACATCACTAATAGCTACATAATTCGGACAGAAAACACTGTACAAGAAAGCTGCAGACTCTGCTTCCACTTCTAATTGTTGAGCCATATTTGAACTCCAAGGCACGTGATCTGCTCCAACATAAGTGTGCAATTGATTCTTGATACTACGACCATCTAAACGTGGTTTCATAGCACCACTACCGAACACTACAATGTTCGACAAGCCATTCAAAACTTGACCTTTAGCGTAAGGAACCGTTCCATCGGCATCACCGTGTGCAGAGTAGATTGGCTCATTATCGCCTGCGTTAAGCATATTAGTATCCAACAATGCGCCTGCATAATTCAATACTGCTTGTACAGATGAACCATAACCAGGATTACCGCTATTGCCTTCAATTCCACCATTAGCATTTAATGCAGACACAACTTGAGGTGTACACTCGCCTAATGTTTTTACATAAGCAACATGTGTTGCGATAATTGCACCAGCTGAGTTACCGCCAAATGCAATAAAGTTACTATCAATTTTATAGGTATTTGTAGTAGCTGCATCTTTTCTGAAATAACGAATAGCTGCTTTGGCATCGCTTAATGCCTGCATTACGTGCGGATATGCTTTTGTTGAGTCTTGCATATCTAAAGCACCTAAACCGGTAGCTAAACGATAATCAATAGAAGCGGTAACATAACCTCTTTTGGCAAACTCCTTACACAAATCAACGATAAACTGCTCAGACTTACTTCCACTCGTGAAACTTCCTCCGTGAGCAAAAATAATTACTCGTCTGTTTGTAGCTACATCACCGGCTGGCTCATAAATATCCATAGCCTGAGAAGTTGTTGAATAAGTAACCGTAGTTTTTGTTGGAGCATTAGGGAAAATTTTTGCCAAATAGCGCTGCCCATCACATTGTGCTTGGACACTTGCCATACTCAGCATCACCCCTGCTCCGAAAAGTAGTTTGTAGAAATTTGATTTCATTGAGTTGATTTTAGTTTGTGTTATTAAATTAATACCTTAAAGTAAAGAAAAAATTATCGGATTATACTTCCATTGCCTGTTAATTCTTTAGTCTTAACAAAATGAAGTTTTCCGGTCTCATCTTCAGCCAGTAAAATCATTCCCTTCGACTCAACCCCTCTAATTTTCCGAGGTGCTAAATTTGCCAAAACAGAAACTTGTTGACCTATAATGTCTTCGGGCTTAAAATGTGCAGCAATTCCACTCACAATGGTTCGGGTTTCAAAACCTAAATCAACGCTCAACTTCAGCAATTTATCGGCCTTTTCAACTTTTTCAGCAGTAAGAATAGTGCCCACACGGATATCCATTTTCTCGAAATCATCAAATGTTATCTCCGCTTTTTGTGGCGCAACAGATGGCACTGCACCGGCCTCAGAAGCTGCAATTTCTTGCTTGTTAGCATACAATTTCTGTATTTCCATGTCAATAATTTCGTCTTCAATTTTTTCAAAAAGCAATGTTGGTGACCCCAATTGATGATTTCCGGGAATCAAATCAGCACGACCCACATCGGCCCAATTAAAAGGAACTTGAACACCCAACATCTGTTGAATTTTCACCGCAGAAAACGGAATAAAAGGCTCACACATTACCGATAAATTGGCGATAATCTGAATACAATCGTACAAGACTACAGCCGCACTTTCGGGATCTGTTTTGAAGGTTTTCCATGGCTCTTTCTCCGTTAACAATTTATTGCCATGACGAGCCACATTCATCATTTCCGCCAAACCTTCACGGAAACGGTAATTATCAATCGCCTCGTCAATTTTATTTTTTTGCTCCGTCAAAAATTGTTGCAATTCATCACATGGTTTTTTGTCGGGTACTTTGCCATCATAAAACTTGTGGGTTAATACCAACACACGATTGATGAAATTCCCTAAAATAGCCACCAATTCACTGTTGTTCTTGGTTTGAAAGTCTTTCCAGGTAAATTCACTGTCTTTATTCTCCGGCAAATTCGATAACAAACAATACCGCAAGGCATCCGGCTTATCCGGAAAATCTTCCAAATATTGATGCATCTCTACCGACCATTTGCGGCTCGTACTCATTTTATCGCCTTCCAAATTCAAGAACTCGTTGGCGGGCACATTATCGGGCAAAATATAATCGCCATGGCAGTGCAGCATAATCGGGAAAATAATGCAATGGAAGACGATATTATCCTTTCCAACAAAGTGAATCAGCTTCGTATCAGCATCTTTCCAATAGGGTTCCCATGCTTTGTTGTTATCCAATGCCCATTGTTTAGTGGCCGAGATATAACCAATTGGTGCATCAAACCATACATATAATACTTTACCTTCTGCATCCGGTAGCGGCACTTTAATACCCCATTCGCCATCACGTGTCATGGCGCGTGGCTGAAGACCACCATCAATCCACGACTTACTTTGCCCATAAACATTAGCTTTCCAATCTTTGGCGTGATCTTCCAACAACCATTTGCGTAACCATGGTTCGTATTTTTGTAAAGGTAAATACCAGTGTTTTGTTTCTTTCAAAACAGGCTTGTTGCCGGAAACGGTTGACACCGGATTAATCAAATCGGTTGGATCGAGCGACTTTCCGCACTTTTCGCACTGATCGCCATAAGCGCTGTCGTGCCCACAATTCGGACAAGTTCCCTTTATATAACGGTCTGCCAAAAACAAGCCGGCTTCTTCATCATAATATTGGCGCGTTACTTTTTCATCAAACAAGCCTTTATTATAAAAATCAGTGAAAAATTCTTGTGCTGTTGCGTGGTGTATAGAAGCACTTGTGCGATGATACATATCAAAAGAAATACCCAAGCTAGCAAAACTTTCTTTCACCAAATTATGGTATTTGTCTATCACTTCTTGGGGTGTGCAATTTTCTTTAATGGCCTGAATGGTAATGGGCGTACCGTGTTCATCGCTTCCGCAAATAAACACAACATCCCTTCCTTGCAAACGCTTCAATCGCACATACACATCAGCAGGCAAATAAGCTCCTGCCAAATGGCCTATGTGTTTCGAGCCGTTTACATAAGGCAATGCTGCAGTAACCGTATATCGTTTGGGTGTATTTATCATTTCGTGGAATTTAAGATTCGACTATATTTAATTTCAAAAGCGAAATTTAATTTTTCATTGTCAAAATTAATCAGTCAGTTTGCTAAACTGCTAATTATATTTTAAAACTTCAATTTTTCAATCGATGACACTGGCTCCGCAATTCCTGAAAAAAGGCGATAAAGTTATTCTTCTGAGCACTGCGCGGAAAATGAGCGTTGAAGATATTCAAACCGCCAAATCACTTATTGAAAGTTGGGGACTGCAGGTGGAATTGGGCGAAACTATTGGTGCGGAGCATCATCAATATGCAGGCGATGATGCCTTGCGGTTGAAAGATTTTCAGCGAGCCATTGATAACGACAATATTCGCGCTATCTTCTGTGCACGAGGAGGATACGGCACAGTGCGATTTCTCGACCAAATTGATTTCAGCAAATTTCTTCGCTCACCTAAATGGCTGGTTGGCTTTAGCGATGTAACGTATCTGCATACGCTCATCAATCATCAATTGGGAATTCAAACATTACATGCCAGTATGCCGTCATTGTTCTCGAGAACAGAAGATGCAGCTATACAAGACATTGGCAAAATTCTTTTCGGAGAAGAAATTAACTACACCATTCCGGCACATCCGCTTAACCGAGGAACGGAAATGATAGGGGAAACCATTGGCGGAAACTTATCGATATTATACAGTATCACGGGCACTAAATCGGGCTTTGACACCAACGGTAAAATACTTTTTATCGAAGATTTAGATGAGCAGTTATATCACATCGACCGTATGATGATTAATCTGAAAAGGAGTGGAAAATTAGACCATTTAGCAGGTTTGCTGGTGGGGGGCTTCTCCGCTATGCACGACAATGAAATACCTTTCGGAAAAAATGCAGAAGAAATTATTTTAGAGCATGTTGCCGACAAAAATTATCCGGTATGTTTCAATTTCCCTGCCGGACATATACGCGAAAACTATCCATTAATCTTAGGGCGAAAAACAACCATTCAAATTCCACATGCCGGCTAAAATTGTTTTTTTAGGACCCGAATCTACCGGAAAATCAACTATTAGTGCTGAAATCGCAAAGTTGTGCAATGCAGCTTTTGTACAAGAATATGCAAGAACATATCTGAATGAACACGGCACCACCTACAGCTATACAGATGTTATTAAAATAGCCGAAACACAAGCGCAGTTGGAGCGAGAAGCTGAAGCCACCGAAAAAACTATTGTTTGTGATACCGATTTAATCACGCTCAAAATTTGGATGGAATATTATAATTGGAAAGTTCCTGAATGGATGGAAGCATTTATCGTGAAACATCAAGCCAATAAGTATTTACTACTCTATCCCGATATTCCTTGGGTGGCCGATGAACAAAGAAAAAATCCGCACGATAGATTAGAACTATTCCATCGATTTAAACAACACTTAATTGGACTAAATGTCAACTATAGCATTATCAAAGGAATCGGACAAACACGATTAGAAAATTGTTTGAAAGCAGTTCAGAAAACAACATTGCTTTAACTTCAATTGAGATGCTTCATCACATCTTCATCAATATTATCTTTCGAAACTTTAAGCTCCGATAATTCAACAGCAGAATTGCTTACGCCATACACTTTAATAGTTTTGTCGCTCATTACTTTCACTTCTTCCACCAAATGCGTTTTAAAAGAATGGCTCAAATTATTGGCAGTTTCCGTCAATAACAACTGACTTGGTTTTGCAAACTTTTCAATCTCTGAGGCGATTTGAACAGTGTTACCCCAAATGTCTTCACTTACCGTTCGCACAGCAACTACACCACCAATAATACTACCGGAATGAATACCAATTTTCATTTCGAAAGAAGGTAAACTTTCTTCAGCTCTCTTTTGTTGTGTTTCTTTTAAGCGTTGCAATATTTCTAAGCCGGCTTTAATGAGCATGTCTAAACTTGTAGACTCATTATTATTTTGTAGACCGCTAATACACAAATAGCCGTCAACCATAGTTTTCATAGCGTCTAACTGATATTTTCGAGTAATCTCATCGAGCATTTTAAAGGTAACATCTAGGTGGTCCATTAAATCCATTGGATCAAACTCGCTTTCTTTCTTCGCAAAGTCGACAAAATCAACAAACATAACGCTTACAAAACGTTCTTGAGATGCAGATGAATTCGTTTTTAAACGCTTCTCAATCTCGGCAGGTAATACGCCTTGAATGATTTTTTCCGAATTTTCCTTTTGGATTTGAAGTATCCCATTTCGTTCCGCCAAAAGAATTCGTGCAATTTTGTTTTTGCGATAAGCGATAGTAGCCGTTGCTAGTAAAGCAATTAACGATAACACTGCAAATATGCCCGAAACAATAGCAATTCTAAATCGTTTACTTTTTTCTGCAGTTACTTCATCTTTCAACTCTTGTTCAATCCGTTGAGCCTCTTGAATTTTGGAAAACTCGTAATTCATTTGTAGCTGAGTCACCTTCTTTGCATTGTCAACATTAAACAACTTCTCGTTGATTTGCCGACCCATTTTAGCATATTGGTAGGCACTTTTAAAGTCTTTTTTCTGCTCGTAGATGTATGCTAAACCTTCGTATGCTGTTTGTAATGCACTACTAGAGCCTATTTTCTTTGCTAATACATTAGCTTGCTTATAATAATCCTCTGCTTGAGTGTAGTTTTTGTTCACTGAATTTAAATATCCTAATGCATTCAACACATCAATAGAACCAATGTTATCGTTCATCTTTTCATACAAAGCATGCGATGCTTTAAAATTCTTTTCTGCTTCAGCATATTGTTTCTGTTGCACCTTTAGGAAACCCATATTCATTAGGTTAAGGGCCAATGTAGAATTGTACTTCAACGCTTCTGAAAGTTTTAACGAATAGGTTATATATTCTTCCGCTTTTTGCAAACTTCCAATTTTCAAATAGTTTGAACCAATGTTGCAGGCAGCATCCGACTCGCCCAATTTGTTACCCGATTTCTTATTTAACTGAAGACCCTTTTGAAAATACTCATTCGATTTTTCAATGTTTCCTTGAAGTGTGTTGATATTACCCAGTTGGAGATATGCATTGCCTAATCCGGTGTTATCGTTAACATCTTCCGATATTTTCATCGCATTGAGATAATGGCCGGTTGCCTTTGCAAAATCATTTCGTGAGAGATCTATCAACCCTTCTGAAATTTCGCACTCGCTTTGTAAGCGTTGATTTTTAATTTTTACAGAAATAGCACATGCTTGTTCAATAACCTTTTGTGCTTGATTAAAATTTCCTGAAGAACGAAGAAAATCGGCATAGTCCTTTAATGCTGTAGCATACATTTGTGTATTCCCACTTTTCTTAAACAGTTCCGAGGCTTTTAAAAAGTCGTGCCCACTCTCTTTAATTTTTCCTGCATTGAAATTCAAACGCCCTTTAAGCCAATAGGCTTCAGCTTGACCGTCAACATATTGAATTTTTTCAGAAAGTAACAGTGCCTTATTGGCAAACTCGGCCGATTTTTCGTTGTCTGACGATAAATATCCATTGGCCAATTGCAAGTGCTGCTTTACGATAGACTGCTCGTCCATAGCTTGAAGTGCTGTGAAACCAAGCAAAATAAAAAGTGCTAGTAGAGTTTTCTTCATACTAGCACAAGTTAATGTATTTTTTAATATCTGTCAACTATTTACAGTTTTCTGTGGCCCACCCACACAAATCGTTTATTTACATATTCAGGGTTCGAGAAAGAAGCATTTCCTGCGGGATTTCCTCCGGTAACGTGGAAATCAGAGAATGCTGCATGTTGGTTCACAAAAATACCTCCGGTTAAATTGAATGATACCGGAGCGAAAACCGATTCCATTTCTTCCGCGATTAGCTTTTCTGTCTCTTCATCTGTAGTATAAGCAGCGCAAGTAATAGCGCCATGTTTTGCAGCCATTTCTTTAGCCAATTCAACAGAGTGCTCTGTGTTTTTTGTTTTAATCACCAATACAATTGGTCCAAACAATTCATTTTCATAAATACCGAAATCTTTAGCATCTACTTCTAATACTACATGAGAAGACGTTCTTGCATTCGGAAACTCAGGATTAGCAATAGTTTCAGGTGCCAATAAAACAGTAGCAATATCTTTTACTGCATCTACACGCTTTAATGTAGCTTCATTCTGAATTGCTCCAAAAGTTCCCGGTCCCATTTGCGGATGCTTTGCAATACCCGATAATGCAGCGCAGAAGGTTTTCACCACTTCATCATAAGAAACGGTTTGATCGCCAGCTTTAATACCTCCGGCAGGAATAAAAATATTTTGTGGAGCTGTACACATTTGTCCGGTATACAACGATGCAGCAAAAGCTAAGTTTTGTGTAACCGCATTCAAATCTGCAACAGAGTCAAGAATTACCGAATTCACTCCGGCTTTTTCGGTGAAGGTAACTTTGCCCGGAAGCGATTCTACATATGCACCAAATGCACTTCCTCCTGTATAGTCAATCAATTTCACTAGCGGATTTTGCGCTAATTCTTTAGTGATAGGTTTTGAAGCAGTGTCTACCGCCAACTGACAAATATTAATATCCAAACCTTTTGACTGTAATGCCTTTTGAATTTCAGCAACAACAATCGCAATAGGGTAAATTGATTTCGGATGTGGTTTTAAAATGGCAGTATTTCCGGTAATCAAAGTGGCAAAAAGTCCCGGAACCGAGTTCCATGTTGGAAAGGTTGAACAACCAATCACTAAGCCAACACCTTTAGGTACAGGTTTAAAAGTTTTCTCCAATTTGATAACAGATTTTCCGGCCGGTTTTTCCCAGGTCACATGTTGTGGGAATCGAGTCAACTCTTCGTAACCCATAGCCAATGCCTCTAGTGCACGGTCGCTTGCGTGCGGACCTGATGCTTGAAACGACATCATGAACGATTGCCCGGTTGTATGTTGTGTAGCATTCGCTATTTCAAAAAATCGATTTTTAATTTGCTCCAACGCTAGAATTAAAACCTCTGCGCGATCATCTACTGATACATTTTTCCAAGCGGCAAAAGCACGACCGGAGCGAACAATTAATGTATCGACTTCAAAAGCAGGATAAGTAATCCCCAGTGGCTCTAACGAATACGGAGATACTTCTTCACCGATCCACGATGCCGCATTGGTTTGCAACAATTCAGTAAATGGTTTTCCCAATTGATTTTTATAGGCTTCTAATCCTATTGTTGGAGCATCCTCGCCATACGCTTTTGGATGTTCAGGATATTGTGCAAAAAAAATTCGTTCGTGAATTGCTTTTACAGCGTTATCGATAATTTCTTTGTAAGATGCAGATAGAGCCATTTTATTGTTTTTAGAGATGTCTAAGTTAATGGCAAATTTCTAAATGCAAAATAATAGTGGGTTATCCTAAAAATTCAGAAGGCCGCCCCGATAGGAACGACCTCTGATAACCAAAACCAAACCCTATTGCCCTAAGCCAATGGGGAATGTATCTATAATTTATGCTTTTGCAGCCTCTTCAACTTTAGCAGCAACTTTAGCAACTGCTTTTTTCACCGGTGCCGCTTTCTTAGCAACTGCTTTTTTTGCAGCAGCTTTTTTAGGTGCAACTTTAGCTTTAGGCTTAGCAGCAGATTTTGCAGCCGGTTTAGCAGCTGGTTTAGAGCCACCTACAGAAGAAGTTGCAGACTTAACTCTTTTCTGAAGTTCTGTTTCTAACTTCTGAATTTTTTTAGTTAAAGAAGTGATTTGATTCAAACCGGTTTTACCGTATTGGTCAACCACTTTATTCAATTTCGTTTCCAATTCTTTTCTCTTCAATTCAGTATTGTGCATCACTTGATCAACAATTTTTTTCCCTTCACGCTCGTTGATTTTTCCTTTTTTAATCAACTCATCTACATTTTTCTGAACTTTCTTAGAAGACTCAGCTGCGAAACCAACACCTGCATATAGTAAGTGTTTCAACGTTTCTTGGAATTTTTGATTGTTTGCCATTTTGTTTGTTTTTTATTGTTTATGATTTAATATCATATTCTGTGCCAAAGTATCAATTTAAAATTAATTAAATATGTTTTTGATAATTTTTGAACCAGAACACTTTTGATAAAAAACCCAAAACACTTGATATTATTGACGTTTGTAAAAATATTGACGTTTACTTCGTTTTTTATCTACTGCAAAGATGACATATTCTTTTGAAATAAACAATAGCAAAATGTCTGAAAACTGCTGAAATGACTGATTTTCGTCACATTATTTATTTTAATATTTATTATTTCAATATATGATATTGTGTTTTGTGGCTTTCAGCCTTGATAAACAAAATCAACTTTTTTGTACTTTCTTTCTATAATTGTTCCAACAATGAAAAAAGCTTTTTTCTTAACCCTGATTTTTGCATTCAGTACTGTAATTTTTGCGCAAAACGGCAAAACCGACACGGAGAGTGATTCCCTTTTTAAAGCATTTCTTGCAAAATCGAAAGGAATTAAGTTTGAAGAGCCGAAAACACAGCCCAAAGACACATCGATAGCTACCTCAATCAGTCCACCAAAAAGCACAACACCTCCAAATAAAGACATCAAAGTATCAACTTCCAAAGTAGATACATCCTACCGTGCAAAGCCAATAGCTACAAGTAAAATCGACAGTACCCTAACATCAAAAAAAGACACTGCAACTAAAGTTTCAACAACAGTAAAATCCGACACAAAACCCGGACTTCATAAATTTAAAGACTACAATAACACCTATGCGCTAGAAGCAGAACGTAAAGGACCTATAGTGAAACTCTATTTAAAGATGGATGATATTGAACAATATGCAGAAGTTATTCTTGTGCGTTCACAGGCTGAGCTAGGCAACTTCTCTGATGTTCGACACATCCAAGTGATTAAAGGCGCTAACAAATTCGAGTATGTTGAAACGGAAGACCGCTACCCTTTGCCCACAAAAGTGGGTGCTGCTTATAAAATTAGAGCCATAACCAAAGACGGAGCCATCCGTATGTTTCCAGCAATCACACTCGAACCCGGTAATAAGTAATTGCCGTTGAACAGAACCGTTTGTCCGAAAATTGAAAATAATACATTCGTAATATCATCTTCTCTATACTTGTGGCTATCAATTTAAGAGCCAATGAAAAAAACGATTTCGGCATTCACACTACTATTACTTGTGTTCCAACTTCAAGCACAAAAGCAATTTCACCCGCAAATTGAATCGTTGTTCGATCCTGCATTAAAGCCGTTTTATTTTGGCGTTGCATCCGGAGATCCGGAACAAACAAAAGTAGTGTTATGGACAAAGGTATATCCGGAGTCCACTGCTCCATTAACTGTAAAATGGGAAGTAGCAACTGATACTTTCATGCAAAACATTGTAGCTACTAACACCGTTACAACCGATTCATCCTCGGCTTACACCGTGAAAGTGAAAGTAGACGGACTTCAACCCAACCAACATTACTTCTATCGTTTCACAACAAATTCGGGCATTTCAGCAATAGGCAGAACAAAAACTGCACCGGATAAAGAAGTATCAAATTTGAAATTTGGCGTTGTAAGTTGCAACAACTATCAGCATGGCTATTTCAATGCTTATGGGATTCTAGCTCAACAATACGATATAGATGCGGTGATTCACTTAGGTGATTATATATATGAGTATGGTGTGTCCAATAACAAAAAGAAACCGCAGGTGCGCAATCACATTCCCGAAACTGAAATTTTGAGTTTGGTCGATTATCGTTCGCGTTATGCGCAATATCGTTTAGATAAAGATTTAATGGAAGCACACCGTCTACATCCTTTTATAACAGAATGGGACGACCATGAATTTGCCAACAATGCTTATAAAGATGGAGCTGGAAATCACCAAGAAGACAAAGAAGGGTCATGGGAAGCACGAAAGGCACAAGCCCGAAAAGTATACTTCGAATGGTTACCTATTGCCGATAATCCGGAAGAATCCATCATTCGCAAACTCAATTACGGTGGACTGGCTGAAATTTTTATGCTGGATGAGCGGGCTGAAGCGCGAAGTAAACAATTGGAGAGCCCTACTGACCCCAACTTATTTAACAAAGATCGAGTGATGCTCGGTGAAAATCAGGCAGCTTGGCTAACCCAAGGCATTGAACAATCTTCTGCTAAGTGGAAAATCATCAGTAATCAAGTGCTATTTTCAGAATTAGATGCGCATAAACTATCTAAGAAACATGCACGATTAATGGATTCATGGGATGGCTATCCTATGGAACGAAAAGAAATGTTGGATTCGTTTTACAGTCATGGTGTAAGAAACATTGTGGTTATTACAGGTGATATTCATACTTCTTGGGCATTTGACTTAGTGCAAAACCCACAAAACAAAAGCGTCTACGACCCCAAAACAGGCAAAGGTGTTATAGGTGCAGAGTTTGTTACACCAAGTATGTCATCGCATAATTTAGATGAACGAGTTTCAAAAGGTTTTGCCAAATTTATCGCATCGTTGCTGCGCGGCAAAAACACAAATCCGCATTTGCGATTCAACGACTTCACCAGTCATGGTTTTATACTTTTGGACTTGAATGCTCAGAGAGCAAAAGCAACTTGGTTTTTCTGTAAAACAATCAAAAAACCATCGCACGATTACACAACAAAAAACAGCTGGAGCACGCCAATAAATCAAAACAAATTATCGAAAGATAAATATTAAGCCGTTACATTTACATTCAAATCTCATGTATATGAGCAACACTAACAACTCGAATACCGACAATCAAGAGAACGGCTTTAATGATCCGGCTAATTGGAAATTTGGCTTGTTTTATTTCAATAAAAACGACAAAAGAATTTTCCCGCCAAGAAAATTTTCCGGCTTTGGATGGACTATCAATTTTGCGAATCCCCTTTCTATACTTGCATTTGTGGGACTATTTGTAATTATCTTCCTCATCACAAAACTTCGCAAGTAATTACACTTTGTACAATAAAAATAGTCGATGAAATTTCACCAACATTCCGGCTTTAATAGGTTGATAAGGCTAATTATTTGTAATGAAAACTTCCTTGGTAACTAACTTTACCTTTTTCTGCATCTCTATTACAACAACAAAAAAAGCGATTTAGAAATCAACCAATTACAAAATTCAGAAACGGAGTTTGCTGTGTTGTGCCGGTAACACCAACTACCCTATGAAAATTATTCTTTTGGGGTTATACAGGCTTCATGTTGCAATCTTTGCCCGTAAGAATCGGCAAAGGATTTCCACTGCAATCCTTTATGCGTTTCGGTGCGTGACTTCCTATAGTTATCTCGCTTAACAGCATAAAAGAGTAGCAAAAGTGCAAAACATAATTTTTACTATAGATTATTAACTTTAAGTTGACATTGCATATGTCTTTAATCAGCTAACACAGCATGGCACGTACTATCGGTTCTGATGAATTATTTCGCTTAATCCATTCCCTTTCGGTAGAAGAAAAGGGATACTTTAAGAAATTTGCTACCCGGCACACAACGAACGACAGTATCTATCTGAAGCTCTTTAATACCATCGCTAAACAAGACGCTTTTGATGAAACTCAGCTCAAAAAAAACTTCAAAAACTATGCACGTACAAAAGTCTATTTAAAAGATATGGTTACAGATGCAATGCTGGTCTATTATCGAAATAACCATCCGCATATTCAACTCCTGAATCAGATACAAAAGATTCATTTGATGCTGGTTAAAGGACTCTACAACGAATCGCTTCGATTAATAAAGAAAGCGCTTGAAACCAGCCACAAAATGGAATTGTTTACTATCATCCGGTATTTGGAACGGATAAAGCGCGATTTGGCATCACAAACGTTCAATCAAAAAAGCGATATGTGGCTGATTATGAATTCCTATAAGATGGAAATGGAGGAAAATATTCGCCAGGAAACCAACCTTACAGAATTGGAATTGCTGAGTATGGAATGGTTTGCCAAAAGTAGAACTATTAGCACTATATCACCCGCAGAATTCAAACAAATCGAACGAAAAATTGCACTCAAAAAAACGGATTCGAAACGTGCTGAAATTAAAAAATCGGAAGTGCAAAATTGGATAAGCCTGTTGCATTTCGACTCCAAAGAACTGATGACGCTCACAAAAAACCGAGTTTCCTTATCCAAAGATTTTAGAAAAAACAACGATTCGTCTTTGTACACAATTTCCGCATTCGACAACCATATTTTGAGTTGTGTTGAAATGAAGCAATTCGAAGAAGGCCTTGCATTTTGCGATGAAATGATTGCATCGGAAGGTAGTATGATGCTGTATTATAATTTAGCCTTTGTATGGGGAAATATCCGAAAATGGATGATTTATATTGAGGCAGAACAATATCCTTTAGGCTTGAAAGCCATGAACGAGACAAATGCAGAAGTATTGAAGCTCTTGCAATCTAAACAAGATGCTCCGGGTTTGCGAGCGATACGAGCCTATTATATCATTCGATCAGTACTGCTTTTCTGCAATAAAAAATATTTGGATTGCTGGATGTGTTTGAATGAATCGTTTCATGTTTTAAAACAAAACATGTCGAATACTTCGGATATCTTGATTCTACAGTTAATGACACAACTGGAAATGGGCAACTTTTCTTTGCTGAAAAACATGGCACTATATGCCGCTAAGAAAATCGACAGCACTTCTAGCAACTATCAAACACACGCTATACTTATTAATTTTTTCAAGAAAGTTACCGCAAACAACATTACTTCTGCTAAAAAAGAACTGCTGCAAGAGTTAATCAAATCGGGTGCATCGGAAACAAATCTTTTTGGGTTACTGAAATACCAAACATGGCTAAGCGAAAAAAAATAGGAGCGAAACCATTTTCTTAAAACGTGTTCGCTCCTAATCGTATTAGGTTATACCTGTAAACTCCTTTTACTTCCCAATTTTCATAAACGAACCGGAGATAGCATGCGAATGCAATCGAACAAAATAAATACCATCGGCAAGTTTAGAAATATCAATTCTATTCTTGGTATTCGGGTTTAACACAATTTCTCCCATCTTTCTTCCCATATTATCAAATACGGAGGCCACTTCTATGGTTTGTAGATCCGTTGCCACAGTAACAATATCCGTTGCCGGATTAGGATACAACTTCATGCTGTTATCGGAAACATCTCTGATGCCATTATACATCACCAACGAATTCGTAGTAGTATTGGTAATCACTGGTGCATTGTAATCAAAGTAAATAGCAGCCGTATTTTTGAATTGTGTACCATCAGGCAAATTCTTCTTTGTCTTGATATAAAAGTTCACCATACCATGACTTGCTTTTTCATCTGCATTACTATCGGGTAAATTAATGCCCAAGAAATTAATCAATAATATTCTTTCACCTCGGAATGCCAATGTGTAGGGATGAGAAGAAGAACCCGGTTTGATGGATGTCACATCTAAGTCAGGGTCTAAAGTATCGGTAATCACAACATTTTCAGCTTTAAACGTTCCTGTATTTTGGAAACGTATCGTGTAATTCAACGCTGAATCACTGCGCTGAATGATACCATTCACGCCTAAGCCTTTTGGTGCTACCGCTTTATCGTTCGGGTCGAAAGAACCCACTACTTCTGTAGTTCGTGTTTCCAAATTATTCAACGGTGTTGGATCATTCGCTATCAATTTAATATTACCCACTTTTCCTGTGCATGTTACTAACGTCCCTAACGGTGTGGTAGTAGGTATTGAAAAATAAAGTTTGATATTATTGATAGAGCCGTGTCCCGCACTGTATATACTGAAGCCAACTTTATGCCCAACGGCATCTACAAATAATGGAGTAGCCGTTGCACTACTAAATATCATGTTGGCATCATAATCGAAAATAACTGAATCAGATACCGTTCGTATTCCATCATTAAACGCATACAAATCAATTTCAGAAGTAAATCCCGGACGTGGAGGAGTTAAATAATTCCAACTAATACGCATATCCAAGGTATCAATCGCATGGTCGTAGAAATTGTTGCAGTATTGCGAATCGGGCACCGATGCTGTAATCACAGGATTTGGATTGGGGCAAATCTGATTAAAATAAGAAGGAATAATTTGTTGCAATGTGAAGTTACCCACCGGTTGGAGGTTGGAGAAATGCCCAAAAGCATCGGTATAGGTATAGCCTCCCGGAAGGGTATGTACCATTACATTGGGAATGCCATTCTCACCCGTTTCCCAAACACAGTTTGCATTTTTATCTTCGATAACATAACCACATAAATCAACAGCGCAGTTGGTATTGTTATAGCCTATGTTTGTCCAATTATGACCGGAACATCCGTTTGCATCTGTTACATATACTCCATATTGCCAGGTTGGTGCTAAGCCGGTGGATGTAGCCGAAGTTTGTCCGTTTTGCCAATGAAAAAGGTATGGGGCTGCTCCTCCGGTAACCGTTGCTGTTGCCGTTCCATTGTTATCAAAAATACAAGTAGCATTGGTGTGTGCCATATTTACATGTAAAGGTGAATAGCTCACAACATGGGCTGTCTTCACTACAGAACACGTATTCGCATCCTGAACCGTTACGCTGTAATACCCTTCTCCTAATCCACTCACAGATGTTCCAAATGCACCTGTACTCCACTGATATGTAATTGGAGCAGTTCCACCTGAAACCGTCACACTCGCAGTAGCATTAGTATTCGGACAAACAACATGCGTATTCGTAACATTTACAGTTAATGTACTATTGTAAGGTAAAGAAGTATAATAAGACCCAACACAACCATTTGCATCGGTTATCTGACAGTTATAACTTCCAACGCCCAATCCTTTAACAGTTGCAGTAAACTGCGGAGGAACCGTATTCCAAAGATATGCATAAGGGGGTGTTCCTCCTGTTGGTGCAACGGAAACTGAACCATTTAAATTACTGCATGTTGGTGCAGTAAAGGTACCATGTGGCGCAATAGGTGAAGTGTTTGAAATATAGAATGACTGCACTTTTTCGCAACCTACAGCGTCATGAATAGTAACAATATAACTTCCCGTTGACAGTCCGGTTATTTGTGCTGTTGTTTGACCTGTATTCCACACATAGGTATATGGGCCCGTTCCTAAGCTAGGCGTCACTTTTGCTGAACCTGCACCATTGCTGCACGACTCATTCACTTGAGTTGGGTTTGCCGAAATTGGAGAGTTATTATTCACATAACCTGAAGCTTGCGCTGAACACCCGCTGGCATCGGTAACCGTTAAGCTATAGGAGCCTTGATGTAAACCTGTAATAGACTGGGTTGTTGCACCTGTACTCCAATGGAAGACATAAGGACTAGTTCCGCTATTGGCGACTGCGGTTAGACTTCCAACTCCATTTCCGCATTGCTCAGGAACCGATGAAATATTTATTGCTATTGGACTTGTATTGTTTACGTAGCCGTAGCCACTTGCTGAGCAGCCGTTAGCAGCAGTAACTGTTACATAATAATAGCCTTGGTGTAAGCCGGATATATTCTGTGTTGTTTGTCCGGTATTCCAATGGTAAGTATATGGCGGAACGCCTGTGCCACTTAATGTTGTATTCATAGTACCTGCACCATTTCCACAAATTTCATTTGTGCCTCCACAATAGGGATAAAACGAACTTTGCTGTGCAATTGAATCTTTTTTATTCCAAGGCATTTGTGTGGCACGGCATCCATTCGCATCTGTTATCGTTACTTGGTAATGAACTCCAAGTGTTGCAGTAATAGAGGCTGTTGTAGCACCTGTAGACCAATTGTAAGTATAAGGCGCAACTCCTCCGTAGACTGAAGAATAAAGAGTAGCTGTTGTGGCCGGGCAAATAGCTCCGGAATCAAAAAGTTGATAGCCAAACATAGGTGTAAACTGAGAAGAAGAATCCGGTCGACCTATACAACCATTAGCGTCAGTAACCGTTACATTTAAATTGTATACATCTTCACTAGTTAATCCGGTGAGATGGGGATTAGTATTTCCATTGCTCCAAAGATAAGTGTAGGGAGCTGCTCCTCCGGTAGGATTTGCAGTTAACTCACCATTATTACCAGGGGGACAAACCTCATTCACCATGGTTTTTGACACTTGCACAACAGATCGAATAGTTACACAAGATGTAGTAGATACACCTGCATTATCCATCACAGTAACACAATACCACCCGGTGGACAATCCTGAAATTGTTGGAGTAGTTGATCCATTACTCCATGCATAAGCATATGGGGCAACTCCTCCTGAAGCTGAGGCTGTTGCTGTACCATTGTTGGAACATGAATTAGTGGTAGATGTACTTACTGTGAGAGTTGCCTTACTTTGTTTAAAGCAAACCAACACGAATAAAAGTAAAATGAATCGGGAGTTAAAAAATCGCATAATTATTGGTTTTGTTTATGATAAGGAGAGTTAACTACTTGCAGAATGGTTGCAAACTTATGTTAATATAAAAAAATGCACAACATTAAACGAAGGGGTATTCGCTCAATGTTATGCACTAGGATGATAAATGAGAACTATAAACTATTGATAGCGTTTTGAATATCACTTAGTGTAGCAGGTGCCGGAGTAGATGTTACAGATAAACCGGAAGTAACAGCAGGCACATTTATAATTTCGTAATAGTTTTGTGTGCCAATGGTAGAGACAACTACAATTTTAACTGCCAGGCCAATGGGAACAGCATAACTCCCTCCTAAATTAAAGGTATGTGTACTCGAGTTATATTGGTACATACGAGCAACAGAATTAATTGTCGGGAAATACATAAATACCGCTGTATTTGAATCTACATGCTGTGCCGGAACCACTACTTGAACATCGGTAAGCGGTTGTCCACTACCATAGAAGTAATCGCAATTGATGTAAGTGAAACTATCTAAATGAAAGTTATAGCTCAGCCCAAATGAATCTTGACGAACAACAACCGGAGTTGTAGCAGAATCTACCGGACTCCAAACTATTGTAGAATCACCTGCTAAACTATCGCTTGCCACTCGTGAACCAATAAAGGTTAACATAGGCTGTGTGTTTAATGCCGGCAATGAAACTTGCGGTTTGCTGGCAGGGTTAATCAAAAGCTCCTCTCCGTTTTGGTAAGCCTTAATCAAAAACTGCCCACCGGAAATCAACAACTTGCCATTAGAAACAGTTGGGGCATTACCTAAAATCATTTTCGGTCCGGTTAACATTTCCTGCAATACTACTTGTACTGTTCCAGAGGATAGAATAGAGCCGTCTTTCTTTTTAAAACTGTTCGGAAGGAAAAGAATGTTCGTTCCATTTGCACCATTTACATATTGATACTGTCCGGCACTAATCGAAAATTGCTGCTTATCGGGCTCAACTGATTTAAAGAATGCATTTAGAGCAAATTCTTTTTTCCCTGAAGTAGTGTTGTTTTGTGAATCTTTTTTGCATGAACTTAAGCATACTACCAATAAAGTGAAAGTAGCCATACACGCCATTTTGAATGTTCTGTTCATAATTGAAGTTTTAATCGTGATTGAATACAACAAAGAGAATAAAAGGAAAAAAGCAAAAGGACAATGTTTTAATTTTTCTTACGCTTTCAAAATATAATTACTACGATAAAACAGTTTAAAACGTTAACAAAATACGACTAAATAAGACGCACTCAAAACAAAAAAGGCGCTCCATATTGGAACGCCTACTATAGACTTTTATAGTTTAATACTAAATGTTATTCAGTACTTGTTACTGTTTGTGCAGGATGATGAATAGTTTTCAATTTATCGTTTTCTGTATCCACATCCAATTCAAACAAATCGCCCGGTTTTGCATTGGCCCGTAAGATTTCTTCCGCTAAAGGATCTTCAACATACTTCTGAATAGCACGGTGTAAAGGTCGTGCACCGAATGCAGGATCGTATCCTTTTTCAGACAAGAATGATTTAGCCGCTTCCGTTAAACGAATATCGTAGCCGATAGTTTGTAAACGCTTTAATAAGCTTGCCATTGCAATGTCAATGATTCTGAAAATAGAGTCTTTGTCCAACGAATTGAAAATGACAATATCATCAATACGGTTCAAGAACTCGGGTGAGAACGTGCGTTTCAATGCTTTTGAAATTACATTCTTGCTCATCTCATCATTGTTGTCGGTTTTTGCTTTTGTAGCAAAACCAACACCGGTTCCAAAGTCTTTCAAATCGCGAGCTCCGATGTTAGACGTCATGATAATCAATGAATTTTTGAAATCCACTTTTCTACCCAAACTATCGGTCAAAATTCCATCGTCAAATACTTGTAATAAAATATTAAACACATCCGGATGCGCTTTTTCAATCTCATCTAACAACACCACAGAATAAGGCTTTCTACGCACTTTCTCCGTTAACTGTCCGCCTTCTTCGTAACCAACGTAGCCCGGAGGAGCACCAACTAAGCGCGATACAGAGAATTTTTCCATGTATTCACTCATGTCGATTCTCACTAAAGCCTCTTCGCTATCAAACAAATATTTTGAAATCGCTTTTGCTAATTCCGTTTTCCCAACTCCTGTAGGTCCCAAGAAAATAAAGGTTCCTATCGGTTTCTTCGGATCTTTTAAACCCACACGATTACGTTGGATAGCTTTCACTACCTTAGCAATAGCCTCATCTTGCCCGATAACGGCACCTTTCAGTTCAGTACCCATCGAAAGCAATTTCACGCCTTCTGTTTGCGCTACTTTGCTTACCGGTATACCCGTCATCATGGCTACTACTTCTGCAATATCTTCTTCACCTACAGGATAGCGTGCGTTTTTCGCATCTTCTTCCCACTGATTCTTTGCAGTATCTAATTGCTCTAACAGATTCTTTTCGCGATCACGCAACTGAGCTGCTTCTTCGTATTTCTGCGACTTCACCACCTGATTTTTTTCTACTTTGATGTCCTCGATTTGTTTTTCGAGTTCAACAATATTTTTCGGCACGTGAATATTTTTCAAATGCACACGTGCTCCAACTTCATCCAGTACGTCAATCGCTTTATCGGGCAAGAAACGATCGGTGATATAACGTGTACTTAATTTCACACAAGCATCAACAGCATCTTTCGAATACTCTACATTGTGGTACTCTTCGTACTTGCCTTTAATATTCGTGAGAATCTCAATCGTTTCTTCAGGAGATGGCGGATCAATAATTACTTTCTGAAAACGTCTGTCCAAAGCTCCATCCTTTTCAATATTCTGACGATACTCATCTAAAGTAGATGCGCCAATACATTGTAGTTCTCCACGTGCTAAGGCCGGCTTGAAAATGTTAGAAGCATCCAACGAACCTGTTGCACCTCCTGCACCAACAATGGTGTGGATTTCATCGATGAACAAAATTACATCTTTGTTTTTTTCCAACTCGGTCATGATGGCTTTCATACGCTCTTCAAACTGTCCGCGGTATTTAGTTCCGGCCACAAGTGCTGCTAAATCCAACATTACAATACGTTTGTTGAACAAGACACGCGATACTCTTTTCTGAATGATACGAAGCGCTAATCCTTCCACCACGGCTGTTTTACCCACTCCGGGTTCTCCAATTAAAATCGGATTGTTCTTTTTTCTTCGCGAAAGAATTTGCGAAACCCTTTCGATTTCTGCCTCACGACCTACAATTGGATCAAGCGTTCCTTCTTCTGCAGCAGCAGTTACATCTCGTCCGAAATTATCTAATACCGGAGTTTTCGATTTTGACGCTCCTCCTTTTTTCGCACCTGCATTGCCGAAAGAACCTTTATTGCGTTCGTCTTCGTAAGAATCGTCATCGGACTCGTTAGGCAATTCTGCTTTTATTTGATTTTGCACTACATCTAATTCCGCTTTAAACACATCGTAATCTACATCGTGTTGTGCCAATAATTGCGAAACAATATTGTCTTTACTTTTTAAAATCGATAACATCAAATGCTCTGTTCCAATCACATCGGAACGCATCACCTTTGCTTCCAAAACGGTTATCTTTAATACCTTTTCCGCCTGCTTTGTTAATGGCAGAGAGTTTGGATTATAAACCGTTTTAGACGATTTTTCTTTTATCGAATCTTCTATCTGTTTTCTAAACAGAATCAAATCTATTTGCAACGAGCGCATTGTTTTCACAGCCAACCCTTCGCCTTCACGAATAAGCCCTAATAACAAGTGTTCAATGCCAATATAATCGTGCCCCAATCGCAAAGCTTCTTCGCGACTGTAGGAAATCACTTCCTTTACTTTTGGTGAAAATTTTGCCTCCATATTGCTATCAAATCAATTATTAAACCAAAACCGCCAAACCGCCAAAATGGCGCTTAACGTTTTAGTTATCGGTAAAATAGCATAAACTCTGTCAATCTTGCAAATAAAATATTACACGTGCCTTCAAATCTGTATATTTTATTGACCTATCTATTGACACTTCTGAGATTATATATTAGCTTTGAGAAAATTGATTACAATGAAATTCTCTTTAGATAAACGTGAGCGGTTCTGCATTTTTCAAATAGATGACGATAAGTTATTGAGCAACCACGCACCTGAACTAAAATCTGAATTATTGAACTTGGCTAAAGATGAGTACAAAAACATCATTTTAGACTTGTCGCACGTGCAATTTGTTGATTCATCGGGCTTAAGTGCATTGCTGGTAGGTAACCGTTTGGCCAAAGAAAACGATGGCACTTTTGTTTTGACCAATTTGAGTCCGCATATCCAAAAATTAATCAAGATTTCTCAATTAGAGTCTATCCTTACTATCATCCCTACCCTATCCGAAGCTATTGATTATGTGATGATGGAGGAGTTGGATAGAGATTTACGCAGCTAATTTGCATGCAGTTTGAAGTTACGATATTGGGTTGTAGTGGAGCTATTCCTGCATACGACCGACATCCAACGAGTCATTTCCTAAACTACAACGGACACGGCTTTCTCATCGATTGTGGAGAAGGCACACAAATGCAAATGGCACGGCACAACATCCGCAGAGCCAAACTCGACCACGTTTTTATTTCGCACTTACATGGCGACCATTTCTTTGGTTTAATGGGACTGATTAGTTCTTTCAACTTGAATTACCGTGAAGCCCCATTACACATATACGGCAACGAAGGTATTGAAGAAATTGTTCGCGCTCATTTCAAACATGCCCAAACGGTATTGCGCTATCCTATTGAGTTTCACGTAGTGCAACCCGATACACCGGCTATTATCTTCGAGAATTCATTTCTGACCGTAGAATCAATTCCGTTGGCACATCGTATCCCTACTACAGGGTTTCTGTTTCGTGAAAAGGAAGGCTTACGGAAAATTTTGCCTGAAAAAATCAATCAATATCAAATCCCTGTAGGTGAAATCGCAAAGATTAAAAGCGGAGAAGATTTTATTGATGGTAATGGCAATCGCATCTTAAATACAGAGTTAACCTTGCCACCTAGCAAGCCCAAAAGCTATGCCTTTTGCAGCGACACTTGCTACCACGAACCAATTCTCGACCAAATAAAAGATGTAACTGTGCTATACCATGAAGCGACTTTTGGTACAGAACATGCTTTTCGAGCGAAAGAAACATTCCACTCTACAACAATAGAGGCGGCTACTATTGCACAAAAAGCGAATGTAGGCACTTTAATTATCGGGCATTATTCTGCGCGTTATGATAACCTGGAAATACTTAAAGAAGAATGCCAAACGGTATTCCCAAATACGCTATTAGCAATAGAAGGTACTGTTTACCCGATATAATCCAACCTCCAAAACATTTTGGCTGATTTTCAGTTTCTACTGCAGCTAACTTTTATCATTCTACCATAAAACAAAAGACTTATATATTCGCACCTATGCACTTCGATAATACAGGATTACTGTTGTTTCAGTTGCTCATTATTTTGAGCACAGTTAAGTTTTTTGGCTTTCTTTTCAAGAAGATTAATCAGCCGGCTGTTATTGGTGAAATTATAGCGGGCATCGTACTTGGTCCTTCGCTGGTAGGCGCACTGTTCCCAACTACTTTTGGCTTTGTTTTCCCAAAAGAATCTATTGGCACGTTGCAGCAGTTAAGCCAAATTGGGTTGCTCTTGTTTATGTTTATTGTAGGGATGGAATTCGACATGGAAAAGTTGAAAGGCACCGCCAAGCAATCATTATTAGTGAGTTCTTCGAGCATTTTGTTCCCATTTATTTTAGGCTGTATTTTTGCCTACTTTATTTTTGATGAAACCCTACCGAATCACCCCTCACAATTCAGTTTTGTGTTGTTTGTGGGTATTAGTATGAGCGTAACTGCCTTTCCTGTGTTAATACGTATTTTGGGCGAACGTTCGATGTTGCAGACGCCAATGGGCATTTTTGTAACCGGAGTAGCAGCCATGGTTGATGTTATTGCGTGGGTAATGTTAGCGGCAATTACCACCATCGTGCAGGGGCATTCGCTTATCTCATCAATATATCAAGTGCTGGCCATTATTGTGCTATTATTGTTTTCCATTTTTGCGGTGAAACCTTATTTAGAAAAACATTTTTCCGATAAGGCCATTATTCATCCTTCTTCTTTTTCGTTGGTGATTATTTGTCTTTTATTATTTGGACTAATAACCTCTGTAATAGGTATACACGCATTGTTTGGTGCGTTCTTGGCCGGTATTATTATGCCGGAAAAGAATAAAATAAAAGAAAAACTAACGCACAAAATTGAAATGCTCACAACGGTATTGTTCTTACCGTTATTTTTTGTGGTTACAGGTTTACGAACCAAAGTTAATTTGTTGAACAGTCCGGAGTTGATTGGCTTATTTGTTATTGTGCTTCTCCTTGCCTTTGGTGGAAAGATAATAGGCACGGCTATTCCGGCTCGTATGACAGGAAAAAAGTGGTATCAATCGTGGAGCATAGGCGTGTTGATGAATACCCGCGGGTTAATGGAATTAATTGTGTTGAATCTTGGCTATGACTTAGGTGTATTACCTGAATCTCTGTTTACAATTCTTACGCTGGTCGCTATCATTTCAACGGTACTAACTTCTCCGTTGTTGGATTTGATTAATCGGTGGTATGGGGTGAAAGAAGACACTGTTTAAACCGACCACGGAAACATTAAAATTCACTTTTGAAATACTCACTTGCATTCTATTCCCCTATGTTGTAAATTGCTGTATGATTCTACACGTTTTTGAATTCGTCAACAATACAATTGCCGTTGTCATTTCATTCATTTTGGTTACATCCCCTATTGTAATGGTGCTAGGAGTAGTACACTTCATGAAACACCGTGATAAAACAGAAGAGCCTACAGAGTTTTGATTATAGAGCACTCTTTGGTTCCCCAAAAAAACATAAAGCCTCACAAACTTTTTGTTTGCAAGGCTTTATGTTTTCAATTTGTGGTCCCACTTGGA
>ENA-UOYA01000617-UOYA01000617.1-activated-sludge-metagenome-genome-assembly--contig:-NODE-617-length-43729-cov-6.814260_pt1 | contig 43729 bp, 36 predicted proteins | sample MGYA00238163_ERZ764804 | MGnify/ENA primary metagenome ERZ764804 (study PRJEB28919, sample SAMN05720223) | activated sludge metagenome | isolation source: Anaerobic digester | place: Hong Kong...
GGCTCAAAAATTACTGTATTGACAATGGGGCCTGTACGTGCAGCCGAAATTCTTCGTGAAGGATTGTTTCGTGGTGCTGACGATGGGGTTCTACTTACGGACAGGGCATTTGCCGGAGCCGATACGTTGGCCACTTCGTATGCGCTTTCTATGGCAATTCGAAAAATCGGCAGTTTTGATATGATTCTTGCAGGGCGTCAAGCCATTGATGGAGATACAGCGCAAGTTGGTCCTCAAGTTGCCGAAAAACTGGGAATTCCGCAGATTACTTATGCTGAAGAGATTCAAGAAATCGATTCGCAAAAGGTACGAGTAAAGCGTCGCTTAGAAAATGGCGTCGAGATAGTGGAGTGTCCGCTTCCTGCGCTAATAACGGTAAACAATTCTGCACGGGCTTGCCGACCCCGCAATGCAAAGTTACTGCAGAAATACAAACATGCAAGAACCATTACTGAGCGACAGGCAGAAAGCATCGATTACATCGATCTGTATAGCAGTCGGCCTTATCTTAATCTTAATGAGTGGAGTGTTGTGGATGTTAATGCCGATCCCAAATTGTGCGGTTTATCCGGTTCTCCGACAAAGGTGAAAAAGATTGAAAATGTCGTTTTCCAAGCAAAAGAAAGCAAGCGCTTGACCGAAAGTGATGAAGAGATTGAAGAACTGATGAAGGAATTAATAAGAAATCATACAATAGGTTAAATTAATACTACAGAAATGGATAATTTATTTGTATATTTGGAAATAGAAGACGGGGTGGTTGCCGATGTAAGCCTCGAATTGCTTACCAAGGGCCGTTCGCTTGCGAATCAACTTGGATGCAAACTTGAAGCTGTAGCTATCGGCGGAAATTTGGGAACGGTTGAAAAACAGATTTTTCCGTATGGAGTGGATGTTTTGCATATTTTTAACGATGAACGTTTGTCTCCTTATACCACCTTGCCTCATACTTCTATTCTCGTAAAACTTTTCAAAGAGGAAAAACCTCAGATTTGTCTTTTGGGTGCCACTGTGATTGGACGCGATTTAGGACCGCGTGTATCATCGGCATTGGGAAGTGGACTGACTGCCGATTGTACTTCATTGGAAATAGGCGATCACGAAGATGTGAAAACAAAAAAAGTTTATAAAAACCTGTTGTATCAAATTCGTCCTGCATTCGGAGGAAATATCGTAGCATGGATTGTCAATCCCGATCATCGTCCGCAAATGGCTACCGTGAGGGAAGGCGTAATGAAGAAGGAAATTTATTCGCCAATTTATACAGGCGAAATTGTGGAACACAACGTTAATGAATATGTTTCCGATGAAGATTTTGTTGTATCCATCATCGACCGCCATGTTGAAAAGTCGAAAGTGAATATTAAAAATGCTTCCATTATTGTTTCGGGAGGATACGGCGTGGGTTCCAAAGAAAACTTTCAGTTGCTTTATGAACTTGCCGATGTTCTCGGAGGTGAAGTGGGTGCATCACGCGCGGCCGTTGATGCCGGTTTTGCCGAACACGAGCGCCAAATCGGGCAAACAGGTGTTACTGTACATCCCAAATTGTATATTGCCTGTGGAATTTCGGGTCAAATTCAGCATATTGCAGGAATGCAGGATAGCTCAATCATTATTTCCATCAATAATGATCCATATGCACCGATAAACAACATTGCCGATTATGTGATTGTAGGCGATATCGAGAGGGTGATCCCCAAAATGATTAAATATTATAAGAAAAATACAAAATAACTTTTCTGAAGATAAAATACAGATACAATGGCTAATTTTTTTACCGATACACCGCAATTTAAACATTACCTTCATCACCCCCTGATGAAGCGCATTGTCGAATTGAGAGAGAGAAATTATATCGACAAGGATAGATACGATTATGCACCGCTCGATTTCGAAGATGCGCTGGATAGCTACGAAAAAGTGCTCGAAGTGGTGGGCGAGATTTGTGGCGAAATTATCGAACCGAATGCCGAAGAAGTAGATAAAACCGGGCCTACACTTCATAATGGGCACGTACAATATGCTCCTCAAACGCAAGAAAATCTGGATGCACTTATTAAGGCTGAATTGATGGGGATGACGCTTCCCCGTCGATATGGCGGACTTAATTTTTCGATGGTTCCCTATATGATGTCAGCCGACATTGTAAGCCGCGCCGATGCCAGTTTTCAGAATATCTGGATGTTGCAGGATTGCGGTGAAACCATTTACGAGTTTGCAAGTGAAGAACAAAAAAATAAGTATTTGCCGCGTATTGTAAAGGGTGAAACAATGTCAATGGATCTTACCGAACCTGATGCAGGATCCGATTTACAGTCGGTTATGCTTAAAGCAACCTACAATGAGGCCGAGAATCAGTGGTATTTGAACGGTGTAAAACGATTCATTACCAATGGCGATTCCCATATTCATCTGGTGCTGGCACGTTCGGAAGAAGGTACAAAGGATGCGCGTGGTTTGTCGATGTTTATTTATGATAAAAATAACGGTGGGGTTACGGTACGCCGCATTGAAAATAAAATGGGTATTAAAGGAGCTCCTACTTGTGAATTGGTTTTTAAAAATGCCAAAGCAGAATTGGTGGGGTCTCGTCGTCTGGGATTGATTAAATACGTAATGTCCTTGATGAATGGAGCTCGTTTGGGTATCATGGCTCAGTCGGTAGGTATTTCCGAAGCAGCTTATCGCGAAGCCTATAATTATGCCATTGAACGCCGTCAGTTCGGGAAAGCAATTATTGAATTCCCCGCCGTTTACGAAATGATTGCCAATATTCGTGCCAAAACCGATGCTTCTCGCTCGTTTTTGTACGAAACCTGCCGCTTTGTGGATATGTATAAAACGCTGGAAGATATTTCAAGGGAACGAAAATTGACCCCGGAAGAGCGAGACGAATTGAAATATTATTCCCGATTGGCTGATGCTTTTACACCGCTGGGGAAAGCCATGTCCAGTGAATTTGCCAATCAGAATACCTATGATGCTGTTCAGGTACATGGTGGATCGGGCTACATGAAAGATTATAAGTGCGAACGGTTATATCGTGATGCCCGTATTACCAATATTTATGAAGGTACTACGCAGTTACAGGTTGTTGCGGCTATTCGCCACGTTACCACCGGTACGTATCTGCAACGAATTAAAGAATATGAGGCCATGCCGGTTATTCCCGAATTGGAACCTTTGAAACGTTCCCTTTCGAGAATGACACAACTATATGAAAAACTGGTTGATGTGGTTACTTCACCGAAAGACGAAGAATATCTCGATTTTCATGCTCGCCGTTTGGTAGAAAGTGCGGGACACATTATCATGGGGCATCTTTTACTTCAAGATACGAACAAAAATCCTCAATTGTTCCGCCATTCTGCTGAAGTTTATATTCATTACGGACAGGTTGAGGTAATCAAGAATTACAATTTTGTAACTAAATCGCGTATTGAAGATATCGGATATTATAAAACGGTGATTCCTACGGAATAACAGAAGAAATATATGGTTTTACTTTCAGACGATTCAGTTAAAAATGGATCGTCTGTTTTTTATTCGAATTGAATGGATTTGGCAGGAGTAATTTTGGCAACCAGATACGATGGACCTATCATCATAAGCAGGGATACGATCAGTGTTCCCAGGTTGAGCAGGATAAGATAGAGTACATTCATATCGATAGGAACGGCTGAAAGGTAATATATGGAAGGATTTAATTTAATGATATGAAACGTCTTTTGAATAAAACAAAGAAGCAAACCAAAAACATTTCCCCAAATCATTCCCTGTCCAATGAGAAAGGCTGATAAATAGAGAAAAACTTTTCTAATACTGAAATCCCTTGCCCCCATCGCTTTTAGAATGCCAATCATATTGGTCCGTTCCAGAATAATGATGAGTAACCCCGAAATCATGGTAAATCCCGATACGACAATCATTAAAATAATAATTACCCATACATTCATATCCAGTAGGCTCAGCCAGTTAAATATCATAGGGTTGATGTCTTTTATGGAGCGAACGTATAAAGCGTTTCCCAATCGGTCTTGGTAGCGCGACATTTCGAAAAAGAGGTCTTGAGCTACTTCATCGAGTTTATTGAAATCATTTATCAGAACCTCGATTCCGCTCACCATGTCGTCATCCCAATCATTCAGCTTTGCCGGAATGTCTTTTTTGGTAATTACATATAACTTATCGTAGTCTTCGAAATTGGTTTGGTAAATGCCTGTAATTTTGAATCGACGCGCACGAACGGGATCTTGTACAAAGTAGGTGGTAAAACTATCGCCCAACTTCAACCGAAGCTTATCGGCAATGGTTTTCGATATGATGGCGGGATTTGATGTTGAAGTATCATTCGCAGTAAATACTTTTCCCTCGATGAGATTTTTTTTGAAAAAACTCCAATCGTAATCGTCTCCGATTCCTTTCAGTACGATACCTTGAAAATCGGTATCTGTTTTTATGATGCCCGCTTTACTGATGAATCCTTGAATATGCCGGATTTCGGGATGGCTTAAAAGTTTACGGGCAAGGGTATCGCTGAAAGCAATGGGGCTATATTCGTAGGAAACATTGTTGTCGAATGCGGTAATTTGAATATGAGCTTCAAAGCCGGCTACTTTTTCGCGGATTTCTTTTTTGAAACCGATAATAATGCATACCGCCACAATCATCACTGCCAATCCCAATGCTATGCCGGAAATGGCAATTTTGATGGCAGGAGAAGAGACACGTTTTTCGTTTTTTTTGTCGCCTTTATAAATCCGTTTTGCTATAAACAGCTCTGTATTCATTTTTTACGGAAAAGGCATTACTTTTTCGTGGGTAAGCCTCCAATGCTTTTTCTAAAATAGTAAGTGCTTTGTCGAGATCGGTTTTATTCAGTACATAAGCAATACGTACTTCGTTTTTCCCTAATCCCGGTGTAACATAGAATCCTGAGCCCGGAGCCATGAAAATGGTTTCGCCTTCGTATTGGAAATCCGACAGACACCATGCGCAGAATTCATCAGCATCGTCCACAGGCAGGCTTGCTAAGGTATAGAATGCTCCCATTGGCATGGGCGAATATACTCCCGGAATCTTATTGAGTCGTTCAATCAAAAAATCTCTTCTGCTTCGATATTCTTCAAAATTTTGGTGCAGGTATAACTCACTTTCATCGAGCGATGCATTCGCTGCAATTTGTCCGATAAGTGGAGGACTCAGACGTGCCTGACAAAATTTCATTACCGTATCGTGCACTTTTTTGTTCTTTGTGATGAGAGCGCCAATGCGAATACCGCATTCACTGTATCTTTTGGAAACCGAATCGATCAGAATCACATTTTCTTCTATTCCTTTCAGATGGCATGCCGAAACATACGGTATGTCGGTATAGATAAATTCACGATACACTTCGTCGGAAAACAGGTATAAATTGTATTTTTTTACCATTTCCTTAATCTGGTCCATTTCTTCGGGCGTATATACATACCCTGTGGGGTTATTCGGATTACAGATTAATATTCCTTTGGTTCGTGGATTAATCAGCTTCTCGAATTCTTTTATAGGAGGTAGGGCAAACCCCGTTTCCATGAAGGAAGGAATTGTTTTAATGATGGCTCCTGTCGATACGGCAAAGGCCATATAGTTTGCATAAGCCGGTTCGGGAATGATGATTTCGTCACCGGGATTCAAGCAGGTCAGAAATGCAAATAAAACGGCTTCTGATCCACCTGTCGTAACGATAATTTCATCAGGTGAAAGATCGATATTGTATTTCGCGTAATAGTTAATCAAATTTTCTCTATAATATCGATATCCATCGCTCGGACTGTATTCCAGTATTTTATCTTGAATATTTCGTATAGCATTAAGCGCGCTTTCCGGAGTCGGCAAATCGGGTTGACCGATGTTGAGATGATATACTTTTATACCTCGTGCTTTTGCAGCATCGGATAGCGGGGCTAATTTTCGGATGGGTGAAGCGGGCATCTGTATCCCTCTTTCGGAAATTTCAGGCATACGTTTCGTCTTATAACTTTATATTATAACTTAGGAGATGTTGTTTATCTTTATGATGCTAATTAAACAGCAAAGGTAATAAAAAAATACATTTTTCAACGGCTTGTTGTTTTATTTCATATATTTGTGAAATCGTTAAAATTGAAATGTATGAAAAAAGGTTACCTTTTGTTTATTCTCCTTCTTGTGTTGTCTTTTGTGGCATGTTCCGATAAGAAAGAAACCGGTAAGTGGACGTTGGCATGGGAAGATAATTTCAATCGGGCAGGATGGTTGGATACCACCACGTGGTCGAAAATCCCCCGAGGGAAAAGTGACTGGAATAAATACATGAGCGATTATGAATCCCTTTATGAAGTTCGTGACGGAAATTTGATTTTGCGAGGAATACAAAATACGGTTTTACCAAACGATACCGCACCTTATCTTACGGGTGGAGTATATACCAAAGGAAAAAGGACATTCGGTTTCGGACGTCTTGAAATCAAAGCAAAACTAAAAGGAGCACAAGGTGCGTGGCCTGCCATTTGGATGTTGCCCGAAAAAGACAATTGGCCAAAAGGAGGAGAAATCGATATTATGGAGCGATTGAATTATGATGGTTATGTTTATCAGACTGTACATTCCTATTATACTCATCATTTAGGCATTAAAGATAATCCTGTTTCCAGTGTTATAGCCACGATTGATCCTAACGATTATAATGTCTTTGCCATTGAAAAATATCCCGATAGTCTGGTTTTTTTCGTGAATGAAACTCACACAAAAACATATCCACGCATAGAAACTACTCAAGAAGGACAATTCCCTTTCAGTGAGCAGGAATTTTATTTGCTTATCGATATGCAACTGGGTGGGAGTTGGGTCGGAGCTATTGATCCTACTTCATTGCCGGCCGAAATGTATATCGATTGGGTTCGGTATTACGAACCAAAACCGGAAAAGAAATAAAACGAATGGGTCGGTTTTTCATGGAGTATGCTTATTTGAGAGGGAAAGAATGATTGAACAAACGTTCTTGGGCTAACTTTTCGTAAGGTGTTCCTTGGCGACCATAATTGGTGTAGGGATAAATGCTGATACCGCCACGGGGTGAAAAAATGCCTGTCACCTCAATATATTTTGGATCCATCAGATGAATAAGATCTTTCATTATGATATTCACGCAATCTTCATGAAACGCTCCGTGGTTGCGAAAACTGAACAAATACAGTTTTAAACTTTTGCTTTCAACCATTTTGGCATCGGGGATGTAATCGATGCGGATGGTGGCAAAGTCGGGTTGACCGGTGATGGGGCAAAGTGCGGTAAATTCGGGGCAGTTGAAAGTTACCCAATAATCGTGATCCGGATGTTTATTTGTGAATGTTTCCAGAACTTCGGGAGCATACGTTGTTTTATATTCCGTTTTTTTACCAAGAAGATTTAGGTTGTCTTGTTCCATTTTTTTCCAATTTAGTGCGTTGTTATTTTCGATAGATCGATTTTTCTATCGCTTTTCGTTATCCCTCAATTCCTTGTTTATTTCTTTAAATGAAAGGTATTCTTCCAACCCTTTATTCCGCAGTTTACAGGCCGGACAGTGGCCACAACCTTCGGCTTTTATGCCGTTGTAACAGGTAAGTGTTTCGTTTCGCACCACGTCGAAAATGCCCAATTCATCGGCCAGTTGCCAAACCTGCGCTTTAGTGCGCCACATAAGGGGTGTGTGAATGATAAACGGTTTGTCAAAAGCCAGATTAAGCGACACATTTAATGAGCGAATGAACGTATCCCTGCAATCGGGATATCCGCTGTAATCGGCCTGTGAAACACCCGTTACCAGATGGCGAATATTTTTTGCATAAGCAATGGCTGCGGCAAAAGTGAGAAACAGCATATTGCGTCCGGGAACAAACGTATTGGGATAGGAATCCATTGGTTTTTCTTCGTCCATTTCAAGGGAAGAATCCGTAAGTGAATTGGGTGCCAGCTGAGAAATAACATCGGCATTAAGTACCTGAAAAGGAACTTGAGCTAATTCGGCAATATGCCGGGCATTTTCCACTTCCAACGAATGACGTTGGCCGTAAAAAAAACAGAGGGTATATACGTTTCGGAAATGTTTTTTAGCCCAATAAAGACAAGTTGTGGAGTCTTGCCCTCCTGAAAACAGCACTAACGCATCTTCGTGTGCAAAATCGTTCATTTTCTCTTTGTTTTTTATGTGGTTACCTAAGATACACAGAAAAGGATTTCTTTTCATTGCAAAGATAAGCTATTTCTTTGAATTTAGGCAACAGAAAAAAGATGCGCCCCAATGGAAGGGATATAGTTTTATCCATTATGTCCTTGGATCAAAAAACGGATAATCTTTTACTAACTGAAATTCGTTATCGAGCAACTTTTTTTCTTCCTTTGAAAGAGATTTGTCCAATATTTCTTCAATATGATCAACTGCAAAAGAAAAATGACGAAAATCTCCCGGTGGTATGATTATATCTGCTCCGGTTTTAAAGGTATATTTTAATGCAGCGATAGCAAGGTTAGCATTTTCAATATCAATGGGTTTGCACCATGATTTTTGATAACGGGAATTTCGTTTTTCATCGTCATTAAGCCATCGGCGATGGATAAGACCTTTCAGCGCTATAACGCCCATGCCACGGCGTTTGGCTTCGTTAGCCACTCCTGATCCCCATTTGTCGCGCATATCCATTTGCCAGTTTATCGGAAACATAACTGTATCGAAATCGTACAACGACATGGTTCTGATGGCCTGCGATTGGGAGTGAGCAGAAAAACCTACTTTACGGATTCGGCCTCGTTGCTTTTCTTTCATGATCATTTCCATTACTCCGCCGGGGCCGAAAGCTTTGTCAACATCTTCAGGTGTGGTAATGCTATGCAATTGGTATAAATCAAAATAATCGGTATGCAACAACCTTAACGATTCTTCAAATTCTTTTTCGGCTTCATTTTTCATGCGTTGGGTGGTTTTGCATGCCAGATAGCAGTTTTTGCGAAAAGGGCGCAATGAATTTCCCAGTTTTTCTTGAGCGTCACCATAAGAAGGAGCTACATCAAAATAGTTAATCCCTCTATCGATAGCCCAAGCCACATAATTATCCGAGGCGCTTTGGCCATCGTTCATCGAAACAATTCCCCCGTAGGCGACGGGAAAAACTTCATATCCTGTTTTTCCGAGCTTCCTTTTCGTGAGGTTTTCTTTTTTGGGAGAAATCGGTATTATTTCGGATGGGGTAACTGAAATTTTTGTTGAAGCTCCAAGAGCAATTGCTCCTACCATACTTCGTTTAATGAATTCTCGCTTTTTCATAACTATTCCTTTATCATTCTTTTTATATAACAATTATACATAAAGGATGGTTTATGAGAAAGTTATTATAATGTGAAGGAAATTTTACACAAGAGCGAATCGGCGCCCTTTTTTTGTTTTTAACGTTTGTTTAATTGCCCTTTCGCCTATTGTTGCGTACTTTTGCATTCAAAAAACTTTAAAACAGAAGAATGTTAAAACCCGACAGTTTAATCTTTGATATGGACGGTACCCTTTGGGATAACGTCGATACGTATGTTATGGCCTGGAACAAGGGGCTGGAAACCATGGGGTATAAATTGTGCATTCGCCGAGAGGACTTGGCGGGGTTGATGGGAAAAGAAATCGGAACGATGCTTAATAAAATCGTTCCTGAGGGTTCGCCTGAAGAACAAAAAGAACTGTTCGATGCCATTGTAAAGGCATATCATGCGTTGCGAAAAACCATGACACCCAAAGTATTTCCCGGTGTTCTCGAAGGATTGGAGAAATTGGCCACCAAATACAAGCTTTTTATGCTGAGCAATTGCGAAAAGGACGGCATATTGAATTTCATGAATTTTACCGGAACCCGTCACCTCTTTACCGATTATATGGAGCATGGTCAGAATTTTCAACCCAAAAGCTTCAATATGAAATTATTGATAGAGAGAAATCATCTTCAATCTCCGGTATATATAGGGGATACCGATTCCGATAGTCGTGAAGCTGCGAAAGCAGGTGTTCCATTCGTATATGTGACTTATGGATTCGGGAAAACCGATAATTATGCCTTAAAATTCGACTCTTTCCCCGAATTGACCGACTATTTTATGAACTTACAGAATTAGGGTTTTAAAAAAAAGTGAAACCGGAGGCAGCTAAGTAATCTATTGTATGAACGTATAGGATTAGGATTTTATGCAGGGAATTTTTGTACTGATTGTGATTGCCCTCTATTTGGGGTTATTGATGCTGATTTCGTACCTGACGAGCAGAAAAAGTGCCGATAACGACGCTTTTTTTCGTGCCAACAAGCAATCTAAATGGTATGTGGTGGCGTTTGCCATGATTGGCACTTCCATTTCGGGGGTTACTTTCATATCGGTGCCCGGTATGGTTAGGAATCTGGATATGACGTATATGCAGATGGTTTTCGGCTTTTTCTTCGGATACCTGGTTATTGCGTATGTGTTGCTTCCCTTGTATTATAAACTCAATCTGACCACCATTTATGGCTATCTCGATCAACGTTATGGTCCCAAATCCTATAAAACCGGTGCGTGGTTTTTTCTGATATCAAAGATAGTGGGAGCTGCTGCCCGGCTTTATCTGGTGGCATTTATTCTTCAGTCGCTGGTTTTCGATGCATGGGGAGTTCCCTTTGTGGTAACCGTTATCGGTATCATTTTAGTCATATGGATGTACAGTCATAAGAGCGGCGTTAAAACCATTATATGGACCGATTGGTTACAGACATTGCTTTTTCTTACTGCGTTGGTTCTTATTATTTTTGAAGTTACCTCCCGACTCAATTTCGATTTGGGCGAGACCGTTGCCGCCATTAAAAACAGTTCCCATTCACGTATTTTCGTTTTCGACGATTGGGGCAGCACGCAAAACTTTTTCAAACAGTTTTTCAGCGGCATGTTCATCACCATTGTGATGACCGGCTTGGATCAGGATCAGATGCAGAAAAACCTCACCATCAAAAGTTTGAAAGATGCACAAAAAAATGTGGTTTCGTATGGTTTGGCTTTCGCCCCTGTTAATTTTCTCTTTTTGTGCCTGGGTGTACTCCTGCTTGTTTTTGCAGAGCAAAAAGGAATCGTCCTCCCCGAAGTTTCCGATAACCTATTGCCTCATATTGCCAGTCAATATCTCGGGAATACGGTTTTAGGTATATTTATCGTAGGAATTGTGGCTGCAGCTTTTTCAAGTGCCGACTCGGCTTTGACTGCTCTAACCACCTCTTTCTGCGTGGATATTTTGGGAATGAAGAACAAGGAAAACGATCCGGAAGCAGAAAAACGAAACATCAGCATCCGTCGGCGAGTGCACTTGGGAATCAGTGCGGTATTTGTGGTTATTATTCTGATTATAGAAGCCATCGGTTCCGACAGCATCATCACGGCTATCTATAAGCTGGCATCCTATACCTATGGTCCGTTGTTGGGATTATATTTCTGCGGCTTATATACCAAAGTAAAACCTACCGACAACTATGTTCCCTATGTGGCTTTTGCCGCCCCCGTTTTGTGTTTCGTTATCGAAATCGTTATGAAAACGGCTTTCCATTACACCGTAGGATATGAGTTATTGTTAATTAACGGTGCACTTACAGCTTTCGGATTATGGATTATCTCTTCAAAAAAACGTCAATCACAATCTATTCAAAAACCTTGATCTATGGTTATTCATGATGCTCAATTTGTAGTTAGCAATATCGATTACCGGCAATGTCCGCAAGATGGCAAGCCTGAATATGCTTTTATAGGACGTTCCAATGTGGGTAAATCTTCGTTGATTAATTTGCTCACGAATCGCAAATCACTTGCCATGACCTCTTCTACTCCTGGTAAAACATTGCTTATCAATCATTTCCTCATTAATAACGAATGGTATTTGGTAGATTTGCCCGGTTACGGTTATGCGCGAAGAGGGAAAAAAGAGCGCGATCGGTTGCAAAAAAGAATCGAGGAGTATGTGTTGATGCGTACTCAAATGACGCTTCTTTTCGTATTGGTGGACAGTAGGCACGAGCCTCAAAAAATAGATTTGGCGTTTATTGAGTGGTTGGGCGAAAACGGCATTCCGTTTGCTCTTGTTTTTACCAAATCCGATAAATTGAGTGCGACTAAATTGCAACACCAAATCGAACAGTACAAGCAGACACTTTATAAATCGTGGGAAGAGCTTCCCCCCATTTTTGTTACTTCTTCCGCAAAAGGAACCGGTCGCGATGAGCTGTTGGATTATATTGAACAGATCAACAGGAGTTTGAAATAATAAAATTTCATAAACCTACTGAATCGCGATAAAAATCGAGCGCTTCGAAAATCAGTTTTTTGTCGGCAGTCTGATTAATTTTTACATTACCGATATCCGACAAGAGGGTAAAATTAATGACCTCTCCTTCGTTTTTCTTGTCGTGGGTCATAATTTCATAGAGCGTTTCGTAATTGTCGCACGTGATAGGGAAAGCTCCGTAATTTTTTTCGATAAAATGAATGGTTTTTAGCAATTTGTCTTTTGGAAAATCGCAAAGGCGATGCGAAAGATAAAGTTCCGCTATCAGTCCCCACGCCACGGCATAACCGTGCAGTACCGGTTTTTTGTTGTCGATGGCGAAGCTTTCGAAAGCATGACCGATGGTATGTCCAAGATTCAGCGCTTTGCGGATATCTTTTTCGTAAGGATCTTTTTCAACGATATGCTCCTTGATGGAAACCGAGCGGAAAACCAGTTCGTTCAGTTCTTCAAAATCAACGGAATCGAAAGGAAATGTCAATAGCTTTTCCCAATCCGTTTGTGAGTGGATAAGGGAATGTTTGAGCATTTCGGCAAAGCCGGAAAGGAGGTCTTTTTTGTCGAGTGTCCGGAAGAATTCCGACGAGATAAGAACATATTCTGCCGGATAGAATGCGCCAATTTCGTTTTTATACCCTTCAAAATTGATTCCCGTTTTTCCTCCCACCGCAGCATCCACGGCACCCAAGAGCGTGGTGGGGATGTTGATATATTTGATCCCTCGCTTGAATGTTGCTGCAGCGAAACCGCCCAAATCGGTAACCATTCCTCCTCCCAGGTTAATAAGCAGCGAGTGTCGTGTGGCGCCGTTCTCGGTGAGATTTTTCCATACCCACGAAAGATTTTCGATATTTTTATTGGTATCGTCGGCCGGAATTACAATGTGTTTGGCTGTCCGGATCAATTCGGAAGAAGCTATCAACGGGAAACAATACGTTGAAGTGTGCTCATCGGTGAGAACGAAACGTTTGTCGTGATGAATGTTTTGTATCACTTTTTCTAAGTCGCTTCTAATATGGTTACTCTTTATAATTTCTTGCATAAGATTAGGAGTAAAAAATAGATGGGGTAGTTATTTTGTAAATGCATTGTAGATTTCATCTTGAATGCGCTCTCGTATTTCCATCGATGAAAGTTTGTTGGGAGTGCGCGACGGGTAAACTCGGTTCGATAAAAAGATATAAATCAACTGATTTTCGGGGTCAACCCAAAAACAGGTACCTGTGAAACCGGTATGCCCGTAAACCGAAGATGGCGTTTTTTTGCCACACGGACTTGCCTTGGGGTTTTGAGGGTCGGGTTTATCGAATCCCAACCCACGACGACTAACGCTGCTTTTTGTCGTGGTAAACAACCGGACGGTTTCTTTACTGAGGAAACGTTCTCCTCCGTATTTTCCTTCGTTTAACCACATTTGATATATTTTGGCCATATCGTTGGCATTCGAAAACAGTCCGGCATTTCCCGAAATGCCGCCAAAAAGTGCGGCTCCCTCATCATGAACATAACCGCGCACCAGCTGTTTGCGGAAAAAAGGGTCGTTCTCGGTGGGTGGTATATCGTTTATCGATAAGTAGCGGATGGGTTGAAAGGTGGTTGTCGAGGCGCCGAGTTTACGATAGAAATTTTCTTGAACAAATGTATTCAGGTCTTCTCCCGAAATGTTTTCCACCGCTTCTTTCAGCAGCATGAAGTTGAGGCAACTGTACGTATATTTTCCTCTGCTTCCCAACTGGGTATCGATGATGTCTTTCAGCAATACATCATGCATTTTTTTGCTTGCGTACATATCTTTCGCCACCGGCATGTTAAAAGTTTCCGAGAATTGATTCGAAATCAAATCGGAACGAAATCGATAATCGGTGCGTCCCCATGCGCCCGCATAGTAGGCAGGATAGGTTTCCGATTTGCTGCCGAATAGGGGGCCTGCGTAACTGTTTTTGTCGATGGCCGACGTGTAATAAGGGATGAACGGCACAATTCCCGATTCGTGAAACAACAATTCGCGGATCGTGATGTTGGCTTTGTTGCTTCCTCTCGTTTCGGGCACAAATTTACGGAGAGGATCTTGCAACTGCATCTTTTTTTGGTCGTACAATTTCATCACGGCCGGCAGCGTAGCTGTAGCTTTGGTTACCGATGCCAGATCGTAAACCGTTTCCGCGGTAACGGCTGAACTTATGCCGTATTCAAATTTTCCGAACGATTTTTCGTAAATCACCACACCCTCCTTGGCAATCAGAATTTGGCAACCGGGGTATGCCCGGTTTTTTATACCTTCTCTTGCAATTTCTTCGATGCCGGCCAATGCTTCCGACCTGATTCCTACTTCTTCGGGCAGGTTATAGGCTAGTCTTGTTTTGTTGGTTTCGATTCCCGTGTTGAGGGGAAAACTCGCTGCCGATACTTGTAATTTCCCTTTTAGCGGGATTCCTCCAAAAATTCCCTGAGCCGCACTTTTAGCGGCAGCCGGGTTATTGTCTTGTGCCAGAACAACGGCTTGCGCATTTTCGATGGAGGTTTTGTATCTCTCTAATTCGTAAGGAGAAGTAAAAAAAACGAGAATGGTATTTTTGCTTTTTATCAGCTTTTGCAACGTTTCATCTTCTGGGCTCAGCGCCCCGTGAATAGAGAGAATCAGTAGATTACAATCGGTTACTTGCTTTTCGATCTCAGCCAGTCCTTTTGTGTCCGAAAGCTGAAAAGTTCTTATGTTGTCGTATTTTTTCAACATCCGTTGAAACTCGTTTGGCGCTGTTTCTCCGATGGCTATCGAGGCAATGATTTTGGCATCCAACTCGTTGATGGGGATGAGGCCGGATTGGTTTTTCAGCAGCGTAACCGCATTGTCATACAGTTTGCGTTTTAGCCACTCGGCACCGGGGGTGTTTATGTTTTCGTATAGTTTTGCCGTATCGATGGGTTTGAAATTGTGCACTCCCAACATATATTTGTAGGAGAGAATTTTTCGCACTTTTTCCTCTACCAGCTGTTCAGAGATAATTCCTTTGGCTATGGCTGCCTTAACCGATTCCAATTCGTTTGCCTGACGGGGCACACCCAAAATGATGTCGTTGCCCGCAAGAATGGCTTTCACACTCAAATCGGATTGTTTGGCTACGCCACGCATTGCCATTCCGTCGGTGAAAATCAGTCCGCCGAATCCCATTTCTTGTTTCAACATTTTTTCCCCGATGTTGGGCGACAGGGAAGCGGGCATGCCGTTTGTGTTTAATGCAGGTACATTCAAATGCCCGATCATGATGCCCGACAAACCGGCTTCGATATATTTGCGGAACGGCATAAGCTCCACTTGGTTCAATCGTTCGGGTGAATGTCTAAGGGTAGGAAGGGTTTTATGCGAATCTTCCGAAGTATCGCCATGACCCGGAAAATGTTTAGCTACTGCCATCACGCCGTTGTCTTCCAATCCCTTGGCATAGGCAATCCCTTTGCGGGCAACATTTTCGGGATCGGAACCAAAAGCACGTATGCCGATGACGGGATTCTCCGGATTGCTGTTAACATCAATGGCCGGTGCAAAATTGATATGGATGCCCATTTCATGACATTGTCGGGCTACCTCTTTTCCGTAGAGGTAAAGCAACGTATCGTTTGTAATGGCACCCAACACCATGTTCTTGGGAAAATCGGGGGCATCGCTTAGCCGCATCGAGAGTCCCCATTCGGCATCCACCGCTATAAAAAGAGGCGTTTGGGTTATGCTTTGTGCATAATTGATGAGCTCGGCTTGTTGCGATAGTGTTCCTTTACTGAGCAAAATTCCCCCTATTTTCTGATTGCGAATGTAATCGTTTAATTTGGTTTTATATCCGTTTCCATTATCGTTTTCCACGACCGGCATGAACAATTGTCCTATTTTTTCGTCGAAACTCATGCTTTTATAAACCGAATCTACCCACGCCTGCATTTTTTCTTTGTCGGTTTTCTCCTGCAAGCGGGTTTGTTGCTGTCCGTATAACGGACCGCATAAAGAAACGAAAGTAAATAACACTGAAATCAGGTGAAGAATTTTGTTCATTTTTGCGATTATTCCGAAGTCTCCGGTGATGTTTTTATGATCGTGTCAAAAGTACTCATTTTTCCTCAAGCTTCCAAAGGAAGAAAATCGAAAAATAAAAAGACTTGATTTTTGAAGGAATAAATAATTATTGCTATCTTTGCAACCGCTTTGCGCAATCTCTGTCGGGAAAAAACGCCGTTATATTGCGTTCTTATTCGTTAAATATTAACATAAAGCTTTATCAGTTATGGATTTAATTAAAGTAGTGGAAGAATCTTTCGCAAGAGAGAAGAAGGAATTTCCTAAGTTTAAGAGTGGAGATACCGTTACGGTGGCCTATCGTATTGTAGAAGGGAACAAGGAACGCATACAGCAGTATCGCGGCGTTGTGATCCGCATTTCCGGGCATGGCGACAACAAGCGTTTTACTGTTCGCAAGGTTTCCGATAACATTGGTGTCGAACGTATTTTCCCGTTGAATTCTCCATTCATCGAAAATATAATTTTGAACAGCGAAGGAAAAGTTCGTAGGGCAAAACTGTATTATCTACGATCGCTTCGCGGAAAGAAAGCCCGCATCAAAAAGAAAGCTTTTTAATCCGGTTTTTAAAAGAAATAACAAACGCTCTGAAGTTTTCGGGGCGTTTTTTTGTATTTTTGCTTTGCGTTTGCATGTTATTCTGTAAAGTTAACGATCGAAAAACGGTTCTATGCAATACAAAACACAAGGTCTTGTTCTCTATACGTCGCGTTACAGCGATAGGTTTTCCGTAGCCCATGTTTTTACACGTGATTTCGGCCGCATGGCTTATCTTTTGCCGAAAAACGGCGGGAAAAAGTCGAAAGTGAAAGCTTCATATTTTTTTCCTCTTTCGCTGTTGAATATGGAGGTAGAGCATTTGCCCTTGCGTGAAATTCAGCGGCTGAATGAGGTCGAAAGGGAGTTCCCTTTATATGAAATCTGCACGGACGAGGCCAAGATATCGATTTCGTTTTTTTTGTCGGAATTTCTTTCGAAAGTGTTGCGCGAAACCCACGAAAGCAAACCGCTTTTCGATTACCTCAAACAGTCGGTGCATGTCCTGGAAGCATCGCATCGGGGGCTCGGCAATTTTCACCTGGCGTTTATGTTTGGGCTAACTCGTTTTTTGGGAATTTTTCCCAATTCGGACGATTACCGACCGGGTACTTATTTCGACTTGCTGAACGGCATATTTGTGCAACAAATGCCGTCTCACTCTCATTACCTCACTCAGGCACAAAGCACTTATCTCAGTGTCTTTCGCCGAATCAATTATAGCAACATGCATCTTTTTCGCATGTCGCATGCCGAGCGCAATGTCCTTATCAATTATCTGTTGGTGTATTACCGTCTGCATATGTACGATTTTCCCCCGTTGAAATCGTTGGAGGTGCTTCGGGAACTATTTTGAATATGTATCCTCGGATACACGTGATAATTTCAGCATAACATGTGGGTTGGCAACTGTGCTGAACACTTACCTCGAAAGAGAGGGGTTGGATAATGAATTGAGGAGCCTTGTTGAGGATCGTTCAAGGAATAATGAGCGGCGGCTTGTTGAGGAAGGAATACAATGGCGTACATTATGGAAGCAAAGGAACGATTATAGTAATCAGAATATAAAATACAAGAATGGCAGAACAAAGAAAACGAAAAGTTGAGGAAGGGTTAGTAGAAGGGAAGCTTTCCGGTTCCATTTGGAAACTTGCTGCTCCGATGATGATTGGAGGAGCTTTGCAAGATCTTTTCTCCATTGTGGATTTGTTTTTTGTGGGAAAACTGGGGCATATTGAAGTTGCTGCGCTCGCTATTGCGGGAACCACAATGGCAATATTGACTATGTTGGTGCAAGGTATCGGTGTGGGAACAATGGCGCTTGTTTCTCATTTTACAGGAGAAAAAAATTATGAGATGTCGGATTTTGTTTTAGGGCAAACGATTCTTTTGGGTGTTATTGGCTCGGTATTCATGTTGATCGTCTCGTTTTTTTTGGTAGAACCCCTCTTGATGCTTTTTGGTGCCACGGGCAATGTGCTATTTTATGCAGCCGATTACCTCAAAATCAATTTTGTTTTTTCTATCGTTATCTTTCTTTTTGCCGGCGTAACCAATGCATTACAAGGTTCCGGCGATGCCAAGACCCCGCTGTATGCTCTCGTCGTTGCCAATATTCTTAATATTATTCTCGATCCCCTCCTCATCATGGGATACGGTCCATTTCCGGCAATGGGAGTAGCCGGTTCTGCGGTGGCGACGGTGATAACGCGGGGAATTGGTGCCTTATTCCTTTTCTTTCATCTTTTCTTTGGTCATTCCACCCTTCGTTTCAAGTGGAAATACCTCAAACCGTTACCTTCTTTGATGGGGAGAATTGTAAACATCGGTTTTTTTGCTTCCCTTCAAGTGTTTATTCGTGAGGTGTCTTTTTTGTTTTTAATGCGGTTGGTTACTTCCTTTGGCGATATCACTCTTGCCGCTTATGGAATCGGTTCGCGACTTCGCACATTTATCATGGTACCGGGGTTTGGGTTTGCAAGTGCTGCCGCAGTGTTGGTCGGTCAAAATTTGGGTGCGGGGAAGCCGGAACGAGCAAAAAAATCGGCGTGGCGTGCCGTGATATATTATGAGTTGATCGCTATTCCGTTGGCCATTCTTTTTCTGATTTTTGCCGGGCCTATTGTAGGAATTTTCAATGATCATCCCGAGGTAATTACGGTGGGTAGCTCTTTTTTGCGCTATCTTGCCGTTACTTTTCCTTTCCTTGCTTTTTCGTTGGTGTTTTCGCAGGCCTTAAACGGTGCCGGCGACACCAAAACGGCTACCCTCATCAATGCCATCGGTCAACTTATTTTTCGTGTACCCTTTGCTTATCTTTGTGCGTTGACCCTCGGATTGGGCTATCAAGGCATATGGTTGGGTATCAATGCTTCCGATATTGTTCAAGGTCTCGGGATGATAGTCGTTTTCAATTCGGGACATTGGCAAAAGGTATTTATCGAACACAAAAAGAAATTGAGCCGTCACATCGATGTCGATGCCGGAGAAGTGGAAGCAGGGTGATAGCCGCAAAAAACAAGAGTTCGACCCCACGTTTCAATGGAAAAGGCATCGCCAAGCGATTCGTTGAGCGTGCCTTGCCACCAATTGGTGAGTACGGCTTTATCCAGGGGATACCGTAGACCGTGTAGGGTTACCTCGGTGCGATCGATGCAGAAAAACGAAATGCGCTGCCCTCGAAAACTCGGGAAAGTGGTAGGTGAATGAATGGGGAATATAATGCCGTAATCGGTAATCATGGCCACGTTGGCGTAATACATATATTCTGCCAAGAGGGAGATATTTCCCAGTGCATGATCTTCGCTTTTGCCGGTTGCAGCAACAATAATCAGGTTTTTCATTCCTTGTTGTACACAAAACTGAACCGACTTGGTGAGGTCGTTGGTAAACTGGTCGGGGTCGGGATGAATTATATCGGCATAGCGGATTTTGTTTTCTTCCGAAATGGAATCGCAATCGCCCACAATAGCGTTGGGATGCCCTCCGCGAGCGATGAAACCGTTGGCAGCCCCGTCGCAACAAACAATGTAGGTTGCTTTTTCAATGTATGACAGGGGTATCTCATGCGTAGGGTAGTTGCCGTTGGCAATGATCACTGCATCGGGATTGCCTATAAGAGAGGTAAAAAAATCAGACATGCGAATCCTTTTTTGGATGAAATCACAAATAAAACGTCCTTGGAGCGCATCAATCTTTTAGATAATAATTTACCGTGCTCACCACCCGTATGTTTTTAATGTAAGGTGTATTGGCGTCGCGGTCGGTAATGGAAAACTGTCCTTGATTGGCGCTTTGTATTTTTCCCAGTTTGCTGCCCGAATCTTTGGCGAACTTTTCGGCAGCTGCACGTGCATTTTTGGTAGCCTCTTCAATCATTTTGGGTTTGATATCGTTGAGTTTGGTGAAGAGAAACTGCACCTGATATTGATAATCTTCACCCATTACGGCAATGCCCTGATTTAGCAGTTCGCCCTGTTCGCTCATCAGTTTGCGCACTAAATCCACGTTGTTCGACATCACCGTTACTACGGACGTAATGTTGTAGCGGTAGGGAGATTGAGACACACTGTATCGTTCGGCTTTCATATCCACTACCTGTGGGGCGGAGATACTTATTTCTTCGTCTTTTATGCCTTTGTTCTTCAGAAACGATAAAATGGCCTGATTCTTCATTTTCAGGTTATTATAGAGGGAAGGCAGATCGTTCCCAACTTCTTTAAAAGGAAGAGGCCAGATAACTTTATCGGCCGGCATTTCTGTTTCTGCAAGCCCTTTTACCGTAACGGTGCGGTTGCGTTGCGAAAATGCATTGATACCGCTCTTGATGGACAGTCCCAGCAAAAGCAATCCCAAAGCAACGATGGACGATTCGATGATTCTATGCTTCATTATTTTCCGTATTTATTAAGTTAAGCGGTGTTTTTTACGTTGAAAAACAAAGATAAACATTTATTCGGCTATATGTTGTATTTGGGGAATTTTATCTCCGTCCTCCATCATCATTTTTTTCCACCGGAAATAGCCGAATACCGAAATGACGGAATAAATGATGAACAAACCGGCAGTCGGGTATAATCCTTTCCATAAATAAAGCGCACTCGATACTACATTTACTACAAACCACAACCACCATTGCTCCAGGTATTTGTGTGCAAGCATCCACATGCCGATGATGCTGACGGCTGTGGTAAAACTATCGCCGTAGGGAACCGGACTATCCGTGAAACGGATAAGAATGAAAGCAATGAGAGCGAAAAGCAAGGCACACACCATGCCCAACGGGATGATGTATGCAGCCGGAGTGTGGCTGATGCGGTTTTCTGTTGGCCTGTTCTCTATTTTTTTCCATCTGATCCATCCGTAAATGCTGGCAAAAAAATAGTAAATGTTGATACCCATGTCGGCGTAAAACTTGCCTTCGTAAAAGATAATGATGTAAATGAGCGGCATGAGTACGCCCACAGGCCACAGCCATTTATCGGCCTTGTATTCGAGATAAAGATACACAAGGCCGATGACTGCGCCGATAATTTCGAATCCCCTGGATTGAAAGAAGTCTATCATTTCGTTAAAAGTTTACAATCAGGTTTGCCAGTACGTTGGTTCCGGCTTGGGGAAAATAGCGTTTTTCGTTCACGCGTTTATCGCCCACATAGTATGTCTCCGAATTGTATCCGTTGGTTTCGTATTCCACGTTAAAAAGGTTGTTGATCTCCAAACCGGCTGTTACCGATTTCGTGTGAGGCAGCGTAAAGGTATACCCTAGGCGGAGGTTGTTGACAAAATACGGATCGATGGAGCGATCGTGGCTCGACGTGTTGTCGATGTATTGACGGCTCACGTAATTGCTGTGCAACACAGCTTCGAATCGGTTGTACGTGAAGGTGAGCATGCTGTTGGCAATGACATTGGGCGAATAGGCAATGTCGGTAGTACCCAAATAGGTTGAGCGCGACCCGAGCCAATTACCTTCGACATCGTACACGCTGATATCTTCTTCAGTGAAGTTTTTGATTTTGTTTCGGCTGAGGGTGATGTTTTCATCCCATCGCAGCAAGGGATTGAACCGAATGGCCGAGGTAAGTTCCAATCCCATCCGGTAGCTGTTCGGAATATTTGTGGTGAGCAATTCGCCGATTTCGCTGATTTTTCCGGTGAGGACGAGTTGGTCTTTGTACTTCATATAATATACATTACTTTCGAAGCTGAACGATGGCGATTGGTAACGATAGCCGATTTCCGTATCGTATAACCTTTCATCGGTAGGTTTTTCGTTAGGGCCGGCTTCGGTGTAATTGTCGCGATTCGGCTCGCGGTGGGCAACCGAAAAGGAGGCATACACACTGTTGTTGACATTGGCTTGGTACGTGAACCCTACTTTGGGATTGAAGAACGGGAAGGTGTGTTCTTGCGTAATATCGCGCATGGCACCGGCTTCTTTGTCGTATTTGTCGTCGGTGCCCTTCATCGTATATTGAATATAGCGAAACTGCAAATCGCCGTACATCAGAAAGTTGCGGGCAATTTCCACGTTTGCTTTCAGGTAGGTGTTCACATCGGTTTTTTGCGAAGTACTTCGATACCAGTCTTTATCGGGATCGAAATTGTTGGGATTGCGCACCCACCGTATTTTGCCGAAATGATCGCCTTCATAGTTGCTCCCGGCTCCGCCAAACACCATATCCCAGCTGTTTTTTTTGTAATGGAGAGCGAGTGTAGCTCCGTAAAAATCGTTATCGAGCCATTTTTGGCGGATAAGATCGGTCTTTTTCAGCGGAACACCGTCAATGACCGGTGGTGTAAGCAGATATTCCATGTATTTACGGTCGGTTTTATATTCTTCGTAAAAGCCTTCGCCTGCCGTATAATGCAGTGCGGCATTCAGATGAAATTCGGGAGAAAACTCCTGCGTGAGGTGCAGCTGATAGTGCGTTTGCGTGTAATTGTCGGTCTGGTTAGCGTAAAACTGTACTTTTCCCTCATCGTCGATATACCTGCCCAATTCGTTATAGTGACGCGTATAGTTCAACGGTTCCCTTTGCACCAAGTCCAAATCGACCCCGTTCCACGCCTGATACGTTTTTTCCTTTCCTCCGAAAGTAAGGAATTTAAGCAGCGTTTTGTCGGCCGAGTAAGCCAGAGAAAGGTGATACGACTGCATATCTACCCATGCCCGGTCGATGTAGCCGTCGGAGTTGACCACAGAATAACGTCCGTCAACAGCAAAATGGCGGTTGATGATACCCGAGCCGGCTTTTACGGTCGTTTTAACGGTATTGAAAGAACCTACACTCGAACCTATTTCGGCATAAGGCACCGTGTTGATATTATCCGTTTGCATGTTTACGCTTGCTCCAAATGCGGCTGCTCCGTTGGTTGAAGTGCCCACACCCCGTTGTATTTGCATGGACGAAAGCGATGAAGCAAAGTCGGGAAGGTCCACGAAAAATGCCCCGTGCGACTCCGGATCGTTATACGGAATGCCATTAATGGTGACGTTAATGCGGTTCACATCCGTTCCGCGCACCCGAAAGGCGGTGTATCCGATACCTGTTCCTGCGTCGGAAGTGATGGTTACCGAAGGGGTCAGTGCAATAATGTAAGGGATATCCCTACCGAAATTGTTTTTTTTGATGACCTCTTCCGGAATATCCGAAAAAGATACCGGCGTTGTTTGTTTAGCACGTGTGGCAGAAATCACCACTTCTTCAAGTTGAATGTTTCTTAAACTGTCGCGTTGCACTTCCTGTGCAACCATAGGACATAACGTGGTTAGTCCTGAAAGCGCAATAATAACCTTTTTCATTTTACAATCCATTTTTGGCATCCGGTGTTTTGTTTTTTCCCGGATAGCACTTGTGAAACAAAAAAGGGGATTAAATAAGAGAAAAATACCGAAGAAAAATAAAGCCGCAGAGGCAAGCTATTCTCTTTTCCCTACGCCGGCATTATCCGGATCAGGTGAATTGGGTATGATCTCAGCCCGTTGTTATAAGGCACCCCTTGTTGATTTGAATAGGCAAAGCTACGAATAATTTTTAAATTTCCATCATTTTTTATTTACAGATTCAGCAGTGTAGCGTCAATTTATAAATTCAAGAGTAGATTCAACCCGGAAGGTCAAAAAACGAGTCACACCATCTCCGTACCAAGGCTGCACCATCCTCGCTCCAAGTCCGCTCCAAGATTTTGTACTTTTCGCTCCAAAAACGCAGGTTGATTTTGCCTTAAATCAACGGAATCCGATGTTTTTTTCCTTGCCTTGATGCAAGCATGAAGCAAGCGAGATACCTATTTAATGGCTACTTTTGTTTTAATTAAAGAATAATAATGAAAAAGAAAGGAGTAATCGGAGCAATTACTAAAAAAACTTTTTTATTGTCTATTTCACAAAATACCGTATCTTTGTGGGTGTTGAGGCGGCTTCTATCATGCGTCCTTAGCATTTACATTCAAGGTAAGACATTTATTCATTAAGCCTATAAAATAATGGTATATTCGATGACCGGATACGGCAAGTCGACAGCCGAAATCCCAAACAAAAAAATAACCGTCGAAATTCGCTCGCTCAACAGCAAACAATTCGACCTGTCTGTGCGCCTTCCGATAGCATATAAAGACAGAGAGATTGCTTTGCGCAACGATTTATCTCGTCGACTCGAACGTGGAAAAATTGATCTTACCATTACGGTGGAACTATTGACGAAAGATGTTTCTTCAAAAATCGATCATCATGTGGTGGCTCAATATTACGAAGAAATAAAAGATATTGCCGACGAACTGCAGATTGAAGAACCCAAGGAATGGTTTACCGTGTTGTTTCGTTTACCCGACGTGATGAAGCAAGACGTTGAAGAGATCAGCGAGGAGGAATGGGCAGCTATTGAGGCGGCTGTGGAAGAAGCGGTGAACGAAGTCATTGCTTTCCGTCAACAGGAAGGGGAGATGCTGGGCAATGTGTTGCGTGAAAAAATTGAAAATATTCGCAGTTTGCTGGGTATGATAGATCCTTATGAAGCCGAACGTATCGAAAAGGTAAAGCTTCGCCTTTATGAAGGGTTGAAAAGTCTGGAAGGCATTGAGTACGATAAAAACCGTTTCGAACAGGAGTTGATCTATTACATCGAGAAACTCGATATCAGCGAAGAAAAAGAGCGACTTGCCAACCATTTGAACTATTTCATCGAAACGCTCGATAAGGAGCAATCGCAAGGCAGAAAGTTGGGATTTATCGCTCAGGAGATCGGTCGCGAAATCAATACGATGGGTTCAAAATCCAATCACAGTGAAATGCAACGCCTTGTGGTGCAAATGAAAGACGAATTGGAACAAATAAAGGAACAGGTACTCAACGTGCTGTAAAAAATACGAAACTATGAGGAAACTAATTATTGTGTCGGCTCCGTCCGGAACCGGAAAATCAACATTGGTACGCTATCTGCTTTCAAAAAAAGACCTGAATCTGGAATTTTCTATTTCGGCTACCAGTCGGCCTCCGCGTGACGGGGAACAAAACGGCGTGGATTATTATTTTCTTACACCCGAGGAATTTAAGCAGCGTATAGCTAACGGCGAATTTCTGGAGTATGAAGAAGTTTACGAGAATACCTTTTACGGTACATTGAAAAGTGAGGTCGATCGGCTGCTTACCGAGGGTAAAAATGTGATTTTTGATGTGGATGTGAAGGGTGGCTTGAACATAAAAAAAATCTATGGTGATCGGGCGTTGAGCGTTTTTGTGATGCCTCCTTCAATAGATGAGTTGCGCAACCGTCTCGAAAAACGCGGCACAGAGACACCGGAAGCCATCGAAAAGCGTTTGGCCAAAGCCAAATATGAAATGAGTTTTGCTCCGCGGTTTGATGTGGTGATACTCAACGATGATTTCGATCGGGCGAAAGATGAAGCCTATGAGATCGTGAAAAAATTCCTTGAGAAGTAACGGATGACGATGCACAAAAGGTTGTTGGTATTTTTTTCGGCTATCTTGCTCCCGATAGTGCTTTTTGCGGCAAAACCGGCGAAAGATACGCGGGTATATGCCGTGAAAGACGGGCAGGAGCTGAAAATGGATATTTATACCCTTCCTTCTGAAACGAAGATGGAACAACCCTGTCTCATGTTTGTTTTTGGAGGTGGGTTTAAGGAGGGATCGCGTGACGCCGCCGAGTATACCGATTATTTTACGTATTTTGCAGAAAGGGGGTTTGTTGTGGTTTCCATCGACTACCGATTGGGAATGAAGGATGCTCCGGCGCCTGGGATCTTCAATACCCAACCGCTGCGCAATGCCATCGCTATGGCTGTGTCCGACTTGTATAGCGCAACCGATTATGTGTTGCGAAATGCACAGGAGTTGAATATCGATTCTACCCGCATCATCATTAGTGGTTCGAGCGCCGGTGCCATCACGGTGTTGCAGGCCGATTATGAAGAACGCGACTATAAACCTTCGGCTGATGTGTTGCCCGAAAAATTTCATTATGCCGGCGTCATTTCGTTTGCCGGCGGAATCTTCAGCACCGAAGGTGTTCCTTCATATACCCGGGCTCCTGCACCAACGCTTTTCTTTCACGGAAGTGCCGATAAATTGGTACCTTACGATAAAACGCGTTTTTTTCGTCTCGGTATGTTCGGTTCTTTTTCGTTGGCAGCGCGTTTCAGAGAAAAAGGCTATCCCTACCTGTTTTACAGTATGGAAGGGATGGGACACGAAGTGGCCGGTTATCCGATGAAGGAATTTTTGCCTGAAATCGAACAATTTATCGTCGATTTTGTGTTCGATCGCAAGCAGTGGTTGGTCGATGTCCGTTTTAAAGATAAGTTGCGACGTTCGGAAAAAACGGTTACTCCTAAAAACTACTACAATTAATGTGTTGGCTATTTCGGCACCGCATTATTTTCTTTAGGCATTTTAAAGCTCATTACACCTTTAAGCTCTTTAAGTATTAAAACCCATTACGTATTTTAAAGCTCTCAGTATACATTTTAAAACGAATCTGTTGTGAAACGGTTTTTGGATAAATATCTTCTTCTTATTGCTATGGTTATCGGGATAGGGTTCTACCGGCCTTTGTCCGTTTTGTCGCCACTCACACCGTTCTTGCTCTCGACAATGTTGTTCATTACTTATACGCGAGTGTCGTGGCATGATATTCGGCTGACCAAATTTCATTACATTTTGTTGGGCATTCAATATGTCGGCAGTGCTGCCGTGTATCTGTTGCTTCGTCCGTTGAACGAAATACTGGCACAGTCGGCCATGATTTGCGTATTGGCTCCCACTGCCACATCGGCTCCTGTGGTTGCCGGCTTATTGGGTGGAAGTATCTCTGCCGTAGCTGCTTATTCCATGATCAGCAATTTGTTGGTGGCATTTATTGCCCCCTTGTTTTTGTCGGTAGTGGGTCATACCGGTAGTGAAGTATCGTTTGCGGTCTCTTTCTGGTATATTTTTAAAAAAGTAATGCCGGTGCTTATTTTGCCATTCGTCTGTGCGTTGCTTCTTCGGAAGGTGTCCCACAAGGCATATAAAAAAGTGCAGTCGGCACAAATCGTTTCGTTTTATTTGTGGGCTATAGCCATTACCATTGTCATAGCCGGCGTTACACGGTTTGTAGTGGAACAGAACACCGGAAGCTATACCCTGGAGATTTTTATTGCGCTTGCTTCGTTGATTATCTGCCTCTTGCAATTTGTTGCGGGAAGGAAAATCGGCGCTGCTTTCGGACGAGCCGTTGCCGGAGGACAAAGTCTGGGGCAGAAAAATACCATTCTGGCCATATGGCTTACCCAGACTTATCTCCATCCGTTGGCTTCGTTGGGACCGGGCTTGTATGTGTTGTGGCAGAATCTGGTAAATTCATACCAGATCTGGCTTAAAAAACATCAAGAGGAAAAAGCAGCCACATCGTCGTCTTAGTAGGTTTCCCTGATGTGCTTAAGCGTGATTGGCGTTCTTTCCGAAGCTTTCAGTTGAGGTGAGGTAATGACAACGGTCTTTTTTTCTCCCGGCAGGAGGTCGAAAAAGTTGTCGGTGAATTTGGCCCCTTGAACGGGTATTTCCACAAACACATCCTTTGCCAGATAGTTGCTCCACAGCGTGACCGTGTATTTACCGTCGGCATATGCAACCTTTTGTTTGATGGTGGGTTCGGGGAGATTCAGTTTGTTTGGCCAGTAGAAATAATTATTTTTCTCGGAAATCACTTTGCCGTTTTTATCGCTCAACCAAGCATGAATCACGCAGTTGTGTTTTTGCTCTTCCGTTACCAGGTCGGAAACAGCATAGCTTTTCACCTTACTCGATGTGTTGGGCTTTGCCGATACCGTTTCGTTGAACGTTTTCAGTTTTTTGCCTGTAAAATCGATAACCTGCACATGAAGCTGCAGCGGGTTTACTTCTTCGAGTTTATCCGACATGACGAAATAACTTAATTGGTTGTCTTTTATTTCTGAACCCAATGCAATGGGAGCAAAAACATCGCGGACTTTGTAGTGTTGCGCCTTCCAGTTGTTGTAGTAATCGATACTCGACCACGAAACCACAGGCCAATCGTCGTTCAATTGCCAGTAAAGCGTCCCCATGCAATAGGGTTGATTGCGCCGATGAGCCTCTATCCCTTCCCTCATGCCGTTTCCTTGCATGACGAGGCCCACGTAAACGAAATCCTCGAAATTTTTCGGGGCATGATAGTACATGTCCATATAGGTCTTGATGACCTCGTTGCCGATGCCGCTTTTTTGGTGGATTTTCATTACCTCGGAATTGATGTCCAAATCGTTTTCGGAAGCAAAAGTTCGGATGGTTTTCATTTCGGGAAATGCTTGGAACCCGAATTCGCTCATGAAGCGCGGTATGCGTTCGTTCAATATTTCAAAAGGTTCGCGTCCGTGCCACAAACCCCAGTAGTGGGCGTCGCCGTATTTCAGGGTTTCGGGATTCCCCCAGTTTGAGGTGTCGGGCGAGCTTTGAATATATCCGCGTGTGCCGTCGTATTGGCTTACCAAACGAGGGATCATCTTGCGGAACGTTTTGTTGTATCCTTTGCGCCAGCTTTTCATGATCTCCGGAGGATATTTTTTATCCCATCCCCAATGATCGAGCCCTTCGTCAACTTCGTTGTTCCCGCACCAGAGCGCCAGTGAGGCATGATTGCGCAGTCGCTTGATGTTGTAGATCGCTTCATCTTTTACGTTTGCCAGAAAAGCATCGTCCGAGGGATAAGGGGTGCAGCCGAAAATAAAATCCTGCCAGATTAAGATGCCCTTTTCGTCGGCCAGGCGGTAGAAATAGTCGTTTTCGTAGATGCCGCCACCCCATACGCGCAGAAAGTTCATGTTGGCGGTGGTAACATTTTCGAAAAGGCGATCGTAAAAAGCGTTATCTTGCTGCGAAATCATGATTTCCCCCGGAATGTAATTTGCTCCTTTGGCAAACAAGGGAATATCGTTTACTTCGAAATAAAATTTCTTACCGTATTCGTCGGGTTCGTAAACCAGTCGTATTTTGCGCAAACCGATTTGTTCCGTTTTTTCGGCGATGGTTTGATCGTTATGAATAATTTTTGCCGTAAAATTATAGAGGTGTTGTTGTCCCCATCCGGCTGGCATCCACCGTTCGGGATTTACAATCTCCAGCGGTATGCTGATGTGGTTTTTCCCCGGCACGAGGTCAATATCTCTGCTGATGGTTTTTTTCTCCCGGTCTTTCAGTCCGTATTCAATCACTACCCGTGCTTTGAGGGGTTCTTTTGTTACCGAAAAAACCTCAATCTGATTGTCTATGTCGGCCTTTTGTGCCGTGACAGAGGTTTGTTTCACGTAGTAGTCGTCAATCCTTGCTTTGTTGTAGAACAGGAGCGAAACCGGTTTCCAGATGCCCATCTGTACCAACCGCATACCCCAGTCCCACCCAAAATGGTAGGGAGCTTTGCGCGAGTAGACACTCATTTTTTTATCGCTGTGGTCGTTGTCGGCAGGGTATTCGTATCCGTTAGTCAAACGGGCAGGTTCCATATGGGTGATGGGAGAGTAAAACCGGATGTAAAGTTGATTTTCTCCTTTTCGCAAGATGTTCTTCACGGGCACTTGGTATCCGATAAACATGTTTTGAGCATGCAGTATTTTTGCACCGTTGAGAAAAATATCGGCATGAGTATCCAACCCTTCAAAAAAGAGCACGGCATCGTCGTGTTTCAATTGGTCTTCGGTAATCGTGAACGTTTTCTTGAAATCCCAGTCTTCGCTTTCCGGCCATTGCACTTGGGTTTCGTTGGTTCCGTAATAAGGATCGGGGAGCACGTTGTGGCGAATCAAATCTCGTTGAACCGATCCCGGTATTTCAGCCTTGCGCCATTCGTCCTTGCCGGTTTGCGTGAATTGCCACCCTGTGTTAAGTTCTATTACAACAGGTTGTTGAGCAAACGTTAAAGTCGATAAAAGCAGACTAAAAAGAAGAGCAATTTTTCTCATAAGACATTTTTTTGTGAATTTATCCTGTTAACTTTCACAAAGGTGCAAAAAATTTTTGTAATTCGGCTTGGTGGCGTTTACTTTTCTGATTGGTTTTTCCGAAATCGGCTTGGCTGATGCCTCTGTTGTTTGATCGATTTTTTTGTGTGGCAGTGTGTAAATTGAAAATTATCATGTAAATTTGTAATGAATAAAATTGATTTTAATCTTATTTAGAAAAACGTAATAAAAAAATAATGAGTAAGAAAACATCCTCCTCCGAATCAAAACCAAGACTGAGTAAGAAGGCATTGGCACAAGCTGCTGTCGATTTTTTAAGTCAGAACAGGGGGAAAGAATATAATTATAAACAAATTGCTGCCGCCATCCATGTGGATGAAGAAGGACGCCGCTTGTTGATAAAAGTTCTCGATAATTTACGTGACGAAGACCAGGTTTTGGAGACGTCACGAGGGAAATACCGAATCAATGATCGAGGGTTGATACTCGAAGGTCGCTTTGAACGTCGCAGCAACGGTAAAAATTTCTTCGTGCCGGATGACGACGGCAATATCGTTTTCGTCAGCGAACGCAATTCCAAACATGCCATGAATGGCGATCGGGTGCGGGTTCAATTGTTGGCAAAGCGCAAACATGCCGACACCGAAGGAGTGGTTGTCGATATTTTGAAGCGTTCCGATACCCGTTACATTGGAACACTCGAAGTGAAAAAGCATTATGCTTTTTTGGTTATGGACAGTAAGATATTGGCCAACGATATTTTCATTCCTTTTGAATTTCTCGGCGAAGGTAAAGATGGCGACAAGGTGGTAGTGGAAATTGTGGAATGGCCCGAACGTGCCAACAATCCCATCGGAAAAGTGGTCGATATTTTGGGTAAACCCGGCGAAAATACGGCAGAAATGCACGCCATTTTGGCTCAATATAATTTGCCTTACACGTATCCGCATGAGGTGGAGATATTTGCCGAATCTCTTCCCGACGCAATACCGGAAGAGGAGTATGCCAAACGTGAAGATTTTCGCGATGCAGTGACCATAACCATTGATCCGGCCGATGCGAAGGATTTTGATGATGCGCTCTCGTTGCGTAAGCTTTCCGAAAATCGGTGGGAGGTGGGTGTGCATATTGCCGATGTGACGTATTATGTGAAACCGGGTGACCTTATTGATTATGAAGCCGAACAACGGGCAACTTCCATCTATCTGGTTGACCGTACGGTTCCGATGCTTCCGGAGAGGTTAAGCAACTACATCTGTTCGCTTCGTCCGAATGAAGAGAAGCTTTGTCATTCGGTGATTTTTGAAATGAACGATAAGGCCGAAGTATTGAAATATCGCATTGTGCATACGATTATTAAGTCCGACAGCCGCATGACGTATGAGGATGCTCAAACGATAATAGAAACGGGCAAGGGCGACTTCAGTTCCGAAATTCTTGTGCTGAACAACCTGGCCAAGCAGCTTCGCGAACGGCGTTTTGCCAACGGTGCCATCAATTTTGAACGCTATGAAGTGAAATTCAATCTCGACGAAAACGGCAAACCGCTGGGGGTATATTTCAAAGAATCGAAGGAGGCCAATCATCTGATTGAGGAATTTATGTTGCTGGCCAACCGTACCGTTGCCGAACATATCGGGAAAGTGCCTAAAGGGAAAAAAGCAAAAACGTTTGTTTATCGTGTGCACGAGGTTCCCGATATCGATAAGCTGGAAGATTTCAATGCATTTATTCTGCGTTTCGGTCATAAGATAAAAACTTCCGGAACCAAAACAGAAATAGCCAAAAGCATCAACTCGCTGCTCGATAGAGTGCAGGGACGCCCCGAAGAAGATTTGGTGGAAACCCTTGCCATACGCAGCATGTCAAAAGCCATTTATTCTACCAAAAATGTTGGGCATTATGGTTTGGCGTTCGATTATTATACCCATTTTACTTCGCCCATACGGCGTTACCCCGATATGATGGTGCATCGCCTGCTCGATAGGTATAGCGAAGGGGCTCCCAGTGTTGATGAGGAACAAACGGAGGAAAAATGCAAGTATTGTTCGAAAATGGAGCAAGTGGCCGAAAATGCCGAGCGCGATTCGATAAAATACAAGCAAGTGGAATTTATGTCGGATAAGGTCGGAAAAGTGTATGATGGGGTGATATCCGGCGTAACGGAGTGGGGGCTTTATGTGGAAATTAACGAGAATAAGTGCGAAGGGATGATTCCCATCCGCGAATTGGATGACGACTTTTACGAGTTGGATGAGAGAAATTATCGGTTGATCGGGCGACGTACCAAACGCGAATACCGATTGGGGCAGCAGATTTCCATTAAAGTGGTTCGCGCCAATTTGGAACGCAAACAACTGGATTTTGCACTGGCATAGTGCGAAACAATTCCTTTTGTTAGCTTTTTTGCGAATAACAACATCCTGCTCTACATACCCGTTTCCATTGCGAATAACGGTTTCTCATGACACATACACAGCAGCTCTATTACAAATAATGGGCTCCCGGCGTGGCGGTTTCTTTGCGCGTGCTACAAATGGCAGGTGTTTTGGCAATCAAGCGGCAAGCAATGTTCATGTATTTTCCAAAGGTGGCGATTTCTCCTTTGAAGAGGGATGCAAACGCTTTTTTTACGGCAGCAAGAGCACTGTAAGCAAAGGCTTTGAAATACGAATAGTAGGGGTTGACGGCTTCGGTTAAAAAATAGATGTACTCCGAGTAAAAATAGGCGTTGGGCGAAACCTTTTTTTGTTGTCGGTGGTGGTAACCGATGGCCGATTTTACAAAACCCACGCGGTAGCCGTTTTTGCGTACCCGTTGGGCATAATTGCGGTCTTCGCCGTAATGGGGAAAAATAGGGGCAAAACCGCCGATTTCTTTTATTACCGATGTGGGAATAAGCCACATGGCTGCATTGATAAAGGGACATTCCGTTATTTCGTGAGGCAACTGTTCGATTTCTTCCTTGCTTGTTAATCGGGTGTATTCGGCAAAACCGAAATCGAGCCGGTCGCCTGTTCCATTAAGATGAACCGGCGAAAGGATGCCGTAGTTTGTGTTGCGCGATGCCGCAAGAATCAACGTTTCCAGTGCTCGGGGATGTAGCCGTGCATCCTGATTGAGAAGAAAAACATAGTCGAAACCGTTTTCCAATGCATATTTCATTCCTTGGTTGTTTGCTTTTCCGAAGCCGAGATTTCGGCTGTTTTTCATTAGCACCACGTCGGGATATTGGGAGCGGATGATCTCGCAGGTGCGGTCTTGCGAAGCATTGTCGATCACTAGGGTTGTAGCGGGTAGGGTAGAGGCTATTACCGACGGCAGACAAAGTGGTATCCACGGTTCAAAATTATAGGATACAATGATGACACAAACTTTTATTTTTTCTTCCATGCTTTAATTAAACATTTACGGAAATAGGGCGGCTGCAGGTTATCTATATCGTTTTGATAGATCATCAGACCGGAGGAGGGGCGATACGTGAAATCGTTTTCTTTCAACAATCGACAGAAGCTTTCAAAATCCTCTGCATGATGATATGTGCATAAAGCGATTTTTAGCGGCGGTTGTTTCAGTATGCTTTTCATTCCGTTGAGTACCCTTGTTTCTGCGCCTTCAACATCAATTTTGTAAAACGTGGGTTTGTCTTTTTTTCCATGAAAATAATCGTCCGGTCGTATTTCCGTATCGGTAGTTTTGTCAGACACAAATTGGGGGATGAGGATTGTTTTTTCTTTCCATGGCGCGAAAGTTGCTTGCAGTGCTTCAACCCAACAGCGATCTTGTTCGAAAAGATACACTTTTTTCACTTCCTCTATATTAAGCAAAGAAAAAAAGCCTTCTGCGCAACCAATATCAGCCAAAATATCATCCTTTTCAACATTAAAATTTTTATCGGTATAACAGTGAGGGGAGTTTGGGTCCTGTTCAATACGTAGGCCATTGAATACCAATTGGACGGTGTGTTTATTATACGAGCGTTTGAAATATAATCTTTTGTCATTGACCATTACATAAGGTAATCCGTTCGAGGGATCATGGTAAACCCTTACTTCTTCTGCACGATATTGTTCTTGAAAAGCACCGAAGAAACTTGTCAACGAATGACTTGAAAGGTAGTCGACCGCAAAATTTATTTCTTCGTTGGTGGTAGGATGATGGCGATAATACGTTAAAATGTTTTTTCTGAGTTTATTTAGCTTATGGGCATGAATCCGGCTTTTCCGAAAAGAACATATTTTGTAATCAATTTCTCGTATACGATTTTTCATTGTTATCTTTCTTTTTTTGATGAAAACCATTCGCTGATTTCTTTGGTCATTTCGAGTTTCAACAATCTGCACATCAGCCAGTAGCTTCCTCCCACAATTGTAACGCTGACCAACAGGTACAGAAAGTTATTGTGTATTGCCCGACTCGCTGCATAGCCGATAACAGTGCTCACAAGAGCTGTTGGTAGATAGGGAAGCACGTCTTTCAGAAAATCAACAAGGGAGTAACGAATGAGCTTTTGTGATAGGATAAGTGAAATGAGGAGTGTGATTGCCATATAGATTACCCAGCTTACGGCCAGTCCCATAATGCCTTGTCTGAAAAACAGAAAAATGAGCAACACCAGGATGATTCGTTTGGCGATTTCCACTCCCAGGAAAAAATCGGCTTTCTCGCGTGCGATAAACAGTTCGTTCAGGATGTACGAAAAAGGAGAAAGCATTCCGCCCAGACAGAGTACTTTGAAATAGGGCACTGCAGCATTCCATTTGTTCCCGAAAAGAAAGGCAAAGGCAGGTTCGGCTGCGAGAATCATATATAGACCGAGAGGAAAAGCTAAAAAAGCAAGCGATTTCATCATTTTGCTTACCACCCGTTTCAATCGCTCGATTTGCTGATTGATTTCAGAAAGGATGAGCATGGAGACGGAACGAAACGTATTGGAAAGGATACTGAAGGGGATATCCTGATATTTATTGGCTTGGGCATAATAGCCGACCTGATTCATGGAACGGGGATAGAAAAAGGCAATGATGGAGGGATAAATGTTGTTGAACACAGCGCCGATTAATCCGCTAAGCAACAATTTGTTGCTTAATCCCAGGAACGAGCGCAGCACTTTTATGCTGAAACAGGCGATGGGGCGCCATTTGGAATAGATCCACAAGAAGACGGTACGAAAAAATCCGTAAACAACGTTTTGCGTCACGAGCGACCATACGCCGTATCCTTTGATTGCCATTGCAATGGCAATACTTGCTGCGATGAGCAAGGCGGCAATATTCACTTTTGTCAGGCCTTTAAAGTCGGCCTTTTTCATCAGCAGTGTTTGCTGAATGAGGCCGGGTGCCGTGAAAACGAACGAAAGAAACAGGACTTTCGATACCGGTTCGATGCGGGGTTCATGAAAAATATCGGCAAGAAAAGGCGAGGCAAAAAACAAGATGACATACAAGACGAGACTGAGGGCAATATTGAAATAAAAAACCGAACTGTATTCCCTTTCTGTGAGGTTTTTTCGGTTGAGCAACGCTCGGGCAAAACCACTGTCGATAAGCAGTCCGGAAAAGGCTATGAAAACGGTGAGAGCGCCAATCAAGCCGTATTCGGCAGGAGGAACAATGTTCATCAACACAATACTGCTTGCAAGATAAATGAGTTGTTGCCCGAATTTGTCGAGAAAACTCCAAAAAAGAGAGGAGACCGTTTTCGTTTTCAGTGTTGATTTTCCCATTAGGCCGTTTCAAGTCGTTTCAATCCGTTTTGTTTGCAAAAATACGTAACTTTTTTAATGTTATGGAATTTATCGCTATTTTTGAATTCGATTGAAAGATTTCATGTGTTTTTCAGAAGAAATAAAGGCGTATGCCTTATCGTTGGGTTTTGATACCTGTGGTATTTGCCCTGCCGGCGATACGGGAGAGGAGGAGCATTATATGCAATGGCTCTCGGAGAAATGCCATGCCGGCATGGATTATTTGGAACGCCATATCGAAAAACGACACAATCCGGTTTTGTTGGTCGAAGGTGCCCGATCCATTATTTCGGTGGCGTTGAATTATTACCCTCACCGGAAATTACCCTCCCACGTGCCGCAGTTTGCTTACTATGCCTATGGCAAGGATTATCACGATGTGATGAAAGACAAGCTGCAAGCGCTTTTTCGATTCATTTGCCTTCGTTTTCCGGAAGTGCGGGGTCGCTGTTTTGTGGATTCTGCGCCTGTGTTGGAGCGTTTTTGGGCTGCCAAAGCGGGTTTGGGTTTTATTGGGAAAAACACGTTGCTCATCATTCCGCAAAAAGGATCGTATTTCTTTTTGGGCGAGCTTATTATCGATAAAGAACTCGATTACGACAAGCCGCTGAAACTTTCGTGCGGCAATTGCCGAAGGTGTTTGGATGCCTGCCCCACCGGAGCTCTCGAAAAACCATATTGGCTGAATGCCGGCAAGTGCATTTCCTATCAAACCATCGAAAATAAAGGAGAAATCGATCCGGCACTCATTCCCTGCTTGCAGAACAACGTGTATGGATGCGACATCTGTCAACAGGTTTGTCCGTGGAATCGTTTTGCAGTTCCCCACAGCACACCCGAATTTTTTCCTTCGGACGATTTTTTATCGCTTAACTCGGATACGCTTGAGGAGATGGATGAGGAAACTTTTCAGCGGATATTTCGGGGTTCTGCAGTGAAGAGGGTAAAATTTCAAGGGTTGAAACGGAATGTACAGGCACTGCGCAGGTCTGCACAAAAATAGCGATCGTTTCTTGAAATTGGGATAAATCGTTATCTTTGTAAACGCTAAAAATGATGGAAGATACTTTTGATATACGAAATAACCGGGATCTTCAGGAAACGGAACGCGAGTTTGAAAACGCTTTACGACCCTTGTCGTTTAGCAGTTTTAGCGGGCAAGACAAGATTGTTGAAAATCTGAAAATTTTTGTCAGTGCTGCCCGTATGCGTGGCGAACCGTTGGATCATGTGCTTTTGCACGGACCTCCGGGATTGGGAAAAACCACCCTTTCCAATATTATTGCCAATGAGTTGGGGGTGGGGTTTAAGATTACTTCCGGTCCCGTTCTCGACAAGCCGGGCGATTTGGCAGGAATACTCACTTCGCTCGAACCCAACGATGTGTTGTTTATCGACGAAATTCATCGTCTCTCGCCGGTAGTGGAAGAGTATTTGTACAGTGCAATGGAGGATTACCGAATCGATATTCTTATCGATAAAGGCCCCAGTGCGCGATCCATCCAAATCGAACTCAATCCGTTTACCCTTGTAGGTGCCACTACCCGAAGCGGGTTGCTCACCAGTCCGCTTCGTGCACGTTTCGGTATCAACTTGCATTTGGAGTATTACGATGCCGAAACGCTTGCGAACATTGTGTTGCGTTCGGCAACTATTTTACAGATTGCATGTGCCCATGATGCAGCACAAGAAATTGCTTCGCGAAGTCGCGGCACACCTCGTATTGCCAATGCGCTCTTGCGCCGTGTACGCGATTTTGCTCAGGTTAAAGGCTCCGGTGAAATCGATAAAGATATTGCCATTTATGCATTGGAAGCATTAAATATCGATCGGTATGGGCTGGACGAAGTCGATAATAAAATTTTATTGACCATTATCGATAAGTTCAAAGGCGGACCCGTTGGCATTACAACCATTGCTACTGCTGTGGGTGACGATGCCGGAACCATTGAAGAAGTATACGAACCTTTTCTTATCAAGGAGGGCTTCATCAAACGCACACCACGCGGACGTGAAGCAACTGAGTTAGCCTATAAACATTTGGGACGAAAACGAACAGAAAAACAAAGTTCCCTTTTCTCCGATATATAGATATTCATTTTATGAACTACTGTTTCAAATAAAAAAGCTGCTCGATAGGCAGCTTTTTTATGTATGGGGTAATTGTACTGTTCAGAATTTGCTGAATATCAATTTCAGATTTAAATCTTTACTTGTTTTGCTCAATGTTACGGCCGAAGGGGTCATCAAATTATAGAAATTGGTGGGAATCTGATACGTTTGGCCGTAATAATTGGATTGCGACGTAAAGGTAATGTCCACAGGGATCAAATAATACGTTAAATCGGGAATTTTTCCGTTGTTTACTTCCTTGTAATGATTTATCAATGCCGAGATATTCGAAAAATCGTAGGAATATTCCGTTTTATTGAAGCTCGCATAGAAAGAGGTGATATTATCGGGCATCTTCCGTTTTTCGAAGAAATTACTCAACGAGTCTTTGTTGATAAGCAATAAATAATTGGGCGGGCTTAGCTTGAATTTCAAGGTTGTTTGGTCGTCAGGAATGGCGTATATTTTCAAGTTAGCCTGATTTAACGCTTGCGCTTGCAATTTATCCGAGATCTGAGAGAACGGGAAAACGATCTCCGTGTTTACTCCGGCCGGACTTTTTATGTGGGTTTGTGTATCATTTGAAATCAACAGCTGATCATTCTTGTTCTGTATGGAATTGATTTGCGTAACTTCAGGAGAAAAATTCAGCCGTATGTAGTCGGTAAATGTAGTGTCGGCGTTGGTAGTCGAGCTTTTTCCGGGATAGTGGTAATGTACTACAAAATAGGTGTAAGCAACTTTAATTATGGTTCCTTTTCCAAATGTAGTGGTTACATATAATCCCTTAAAGAATTCCTTGAATGTTTCCGTATCGATGAGTCTATCGGGATTGTCCAGCATGCGTTGTCCGAGTGAGTCGGGCAGATTCACGACAGCCATTCGATAATCGGTTTGGGTTTGTTCGTCTTCCGACAGTTCCAAATTGGCTGCAGTAAACACTGTTTTACCCAACGGGGTAGGGGAAACATAGTTTTTGGGGTTAAAATCGGTATAATAATAAGATGGCAATGTTTTGGTTACCTCATATACCGACACTTCCATCGGTGCGAGCGAATCGCCTACCCAAGAATCAAAAAAAAGCGATAGTCTTACCGAGTCGATGACTGCTCCCGACTGAAACGATTCTCCTTCGGGATAGTAAAATTCGCCTACGTAGTCTGATTTTATGGTTCCATAAAGAGGATCGATATATTCGCCAAGTATGGGATTTTTTGTCTTTGCAAATATTTTGTCGACCTGTATTGTGGAGGCTTGTAAAGCAAGGGTATCGGTGCCCACTGTTATCCGGTCTTTTTCCGGTTGAATGGTAAATCCTATTTCTTTGAGTGTGTCGTCGCACGACGTCACTATTACCATTACCATGCACGAGATAAAAAACAGTTTATACAAGGGTTGGAGCTTCATCCGTTTCAAAAATTTGTTTTTTAACTGCGCAAATATCCGAAAAAATAACGGGATAAAAAAATGGAAGTCGCGAAAACTTTTATTCGAGTTCTTCGTAGAAATTTTCGATAGCCTCGACACTTTTGGCAAAATCTTCTTCGTAACCCAAGAAATTAACTTTCTTATCGGCAATATAATTTTTTATTTCATGCGGTATTTCTTCACTTCCTTGTACTACTCCGTCCGAATAATCGATTGCCAATTTGGTCAATGTGTTAAAATCGAAAGCGCCACGTTTGGTTAATTCTTCAATTTCTTTATCGCCGAGCGTATCGAATTTCAATTTTTTCGGGAAATCGGGTTGAAACTCTTTTTTAAAACCGTTATTGTAAACCGAATAAATTACCTTTGAGTTGGTAAAACAGGGATCGTCGGCATATCCCTTTTTAATATAAAGAGGTGCTATCGCCGTCATCCACCCGTGACAATGAATGATATCGGGTATCCATCGGAGTTTCTTAATGGTTTCCATTACACCACGGATAAAGAAAATGCTGCGTTCGGCGTTATCGTCATATTCTTCGCCGTTTTTGTTTGCTATTGTTCCTTTTCTTTGGAAGAAATCGTCGTTATCGATAAAATAAACCTGCATTCTCGCCGGTTGAATAGATGCCACTTTGATGATGAGTGAGTGATCGGTATCGTCTATAATAAGATTCATCCCCGAAAGACGAATCACTTCATGCAATTGATTACGTCGTTCGTTGATATTGCCGTATTTAGGCATAAAAGTACGTATTTCATGCCCCCGTTCCTGTATGGCTTGCGGTAAATTTCTGGCAGTAAGTGAAATTTGTGTTTCCGGTAAGTATGGGTAAATCTCCTGTGAAATAAATAAAACTTTTTTCTGACTCATTTTGGCTATATATCTAAAATTCAGTACAAAGATAATAAAAAAAATCCGCATAATAACAAAATAAATCGAGATTATTTTTTTTATCACCTTATTTTCAATGATTTATCATTTTTATTAAAAAATGATAGTCGATAGAAAGGCAAGATAATGGAAAAGAGGTTTCGTTATGTGACAAAAATTTTGTTGCTTTGCATGTTTTTCTGACAACGTATAAAAATGGAAATTATAAGGACCGTTACGGATCTCGATCGGTTTCTCCAACCTTTCAGGGATAGGGGGAAATCGATAGGTTTGGTGCCGACGATGGGCGCATTGCATCAAGGGCATGCTGCATTGGTGAAACAATGTGTCGGTGAGAATGAAGTGGCAGTGGTCAGCGTTTTTGTTAATCCCACCCAATTTAACGACAAAGAAGATTTTCGGCTTTATCCCCGCAATTCGGAAGCCGATTGTGCGCTGCTCGAAAGTATAGGGGTTACCGTTGCTTTCGTTCCTTCGGTAGAAGAAATGTATCCCGAGCCGGATACGCGCGTTTTCGATTTCGGGATGCTGGATAAAGTGATGGAAGGCCGTTTTCGTCCCGGACATTTTAATGGCGTGGCACAGATTGTGAGCAAATTGTTTTATGCCGTAAAGCCAACCAGAGCTTATTTTGGAGAGAAAGATTTTCAACAATTGGCTATTGTGCGTGAAATGGTGCGGCAATTGGCCCTGCCGGTTGAAATTGTGGGTGTTCCCATCGTTCGTGAAACGAGCGGTTTGGCCATGAGCAGCCGTAATTTACGGTTATCGGAAGAGCAACGCCAAAAGGCAGCCGAAATATATCGAAGTTTGCGTCTAAGTGCCGATTTCGTCGGTGAAAAAAGCATACGCGAAACTCTTGATTTTGTGACCAACCGAATCAATCAAATCGATGGCTTGCGCGTCGAATATTTCGATATAGTAGATGGAAACACGCTGCAGCCTATTTCGGATTGGAACGATTCGGCTTACGTGGTTGGGTGCATTGCCGTATTTTGCGGAGATGTGCGATTAATTGATAACATTTCATATAAAAAAATTGAAAACCAATGATGTATATTGAAGTATTAAAATCGAAAATTCACCGGGCAACCGTTACCGATGCCGATCTTAATTATGAAGGCAGCATTACCATCGATGAAGATCTCATTGATGCAGCCAACATGATAGTTAACGAAAAGGTTTCCGTAATGAACAACAATAACGGCGAACGTTTCGAAACCTATGTAATTCCCGGAGAAAGAGGATCGGGAATAATTTGTTTGAATGGTGCTGCTGCCCGCAAAGTACAAAAAGGTGATATCGTGATCATTATGAGTTATGCCATAATGACGCTCGAAGAAGCCAAAGCTTTTAAACCTACCGTTGTTAAGGTAGAGGAAAAAACGAACCAAATAAAGAGATAATATTTTTTTGTTTGTGCAACGATTGTTCTTGTCTGCCGCTTTGATGCTTTTTCCTTTATTTCTTGTTAATGCTCAGGAATATCGTTGGAAAGCGGGATTCGAATATTTTTTCGACAATACCGAATATTCCGGATCGTCTTTTGTCGGTTCACAAACAATGAACGGCATATGGTTCAATCCCATCGGAAGTGTGAAATGGGATTCTGTTCACGCTCTTTACGGAGGAGTGAATTTGCTGAAAATTCCCGGAATGAAAAAAGCAATCGATAAGGTTGACGTTACACTTTATTACCAGTATCAAACACCCAAAATTCTTTTTCGTGCAGGTGTATTTCCACGGAAAGATGTCCTCTCTAATTACAATACTTTTTTTTTCAAAGACTCCGTCAATCATTTTCTTCCGCTTATAGAGGGTGTGTTTTTTCGGATAGGCAGCGGGGATAATTTTTTTGATGCATGGATGGATTGGACCGGCTATGCCACGCCCACCACACGTGAGAATTTTTTTATCGGCTTTTCGGGAAAAGCTGCCCATGAATTATTTTTTGCCGATTTTCAATCGTATATGTTTCATTATGCGAATACCCGCCCTTCGACTCCTGATTGGGGCGTAAGTGAAAATATGCAGTTGCAGGCATCTGTGGGGTTACAGTATGACAACCCCGGAAAAGTTGAAGGGATGGTTTCGGCAGGAATATTGGTCGGATACGAGAGGAATCGTCATGTTGAAGGCACATTGTTTAAACCGGTAGGGTTTACTGCCCGCCTCAATGCCGAATATCATGGTATAGGTACACAAAATACGTTTTATGTGGGCGATCCGCGAATGCGGTTGTTTGAAACTTTCGGAGGCGATCTCTATTGGGGTACTCCGTTTTTGAGGGGAAAATCGTATGCTGAAAGCGAGTGGTATATTCGGTTTCCGAAAACGCGGAGAACCAAAGCGCAATTAAATCTCAATCTGCATTTTTCCGAAGGAAACTTGTTTTTTCAACAAATGTTGAACGTTTCGGTTGATATTGGCAACGATGTTCCCTAACCATCTCATGCCCTCATTATTAAATTATAGCTTAAAATACAACGATGAAAACTCCCAAAGAAGAAATAGAGGAATTACGCAGGCAAATTCGTGAACACGATTATTACTATTACGTTCTTGCACAACCCGTCATCTCCGATTACGAATACGACCGGCTCATGCGTCGATTGATGGAATTGGAAGCCCAATATCCCGAATATTACGATCCTAATTCGCCGACCGTGAGGGTAGGAAGCGATATCAACAAGAACTTCGAACAAGTGGAGCATCGCTATCCCATGTTATCGTTGCAAAACACTTATTCTCCGGGTGAGGTAACCGATTTTTATAATCGGGTAAAACGGCTGCTGAATGAAGAGGTTGAGATTGTATGTGAGCTCAAATTCGACGGGGTTTCTATCTCGTTGATTTATGAGAATAAACAATTGATACGGGCCGTGACGCGTGGTGACGGCAGAAGGGGTGACGATGTAACCGACAACGTGCGTACCATACGGAGCATCCCACTGGTTCTTAGGGGTGACGATGCTCCTTCGTCCATCGAGGCACGAGGCGAAATCATCATGCCGTGGAAAGTGTTCGAAGAGTTGAACAAAGAACGAGAAGCGCAAGAAGAGCCGCTTTTTGCCAATCCCCGTAATGCAACAGCCGGCACCATCAAGTTGCAAGATTCGCGAGTGGTTGCTCAACGT
>ENA-UOYA01000618-UOYA01000618.1-activated-sludge-metagenome-genome-assembly--contig:-NODE-618-length-43696-cov-10.367613_pt1 | contig 43696 bp, 35 predicted proteins | sample MGYA00238163_ERZ764804 | MGnify/ENA primary metagenome ERZ764804 (study PRJEB28919, sample SAMN05720223) | activated sludge metagenome | isolation source: Anaerobic digester | place: Hong Kong...
TATGCAACTATGAAAATCAACGGAATAATGGAGTTATTGATAAAGAAAATCCCCATTGGCCTTCGGAAACCGGCTAAAAAAGTAAATCGTGGGCTGTGTAAAATGTAACAGTTCAAATTCCACGACACGTAAAAAGCTCCGAAACCCATACCCACTAACACAAAACTGAGGTATCCTGTTTTACCTAAATATTCAGGGTCGAAAAAAAGATTGGGTGCCCCATAGGTAACACCTAACTGGCCGGTGGCTATACTAAGTACTAATAACCAAATCAATAGAAAAATGGGATACCGTCTAATCGACAGTAAAAACAACTGAACAGGTAAAAAATATAAGATTTTCTTCAAAAACGACCCCATGGCATCTAAATTAAAGAAGGTTTTACAATTTGCAATTAAGTATGGCTTTATTTTTGAAAGAATTTAGTGTATCCATGAATTTTGGTAATTTTAAGCTAACTAAACCTGTTTTCGTATGAAAGTTCTTCTACCCGTTATTTTGTTTTTCAGCTTTAGTCTATTATTGGTCGCTTGCAAAACAAATGCTAAAGTTACTTCCTTAGACAGCTACACAAAAAATATGATTGCATTCAGTACAGGCGGAGGATTCACAGGTGTTGAAACTATTTTCACGGTTTTAGAAAATGGCCAAGTGTTTTCAGCTTCAGGTTTAGACCCAAAGAAAACAGTAGCTTTTGGAAGTTTACCCACGAAGACAACCAAGTCATTCTTCGAAAAAGTGAATCAGATAAACTGGGCTAAAGATCCTATCAACGACCCAGGTAATCTATATCATACACTTTCATTTGGCACTAATGGAAACATGAAAAAACAAGTATGGGGCGGAGGAAAAGAAACGCCTTCGAAAGAGATCACAGATTTGTATTATGAGCTTAGCAACACGATAAACGCACTAAAAAAATAAATCAATTCACTATCCACTAACCAAAAACATATCTATATGCGTACACATTTACTCGTAGGACTTGCGCTACTGGCCTTTAGTAGCGAAGCGCAAAAAACAAATTCCTTTGCAGGGAAAACCAAAACGCTAACTAATGCTCATCCAACCTTTAGTTATACTACTATTAATGGACAGCAAAACACATCACAAAGCACAACACCTTTGTTTGGCGTATTGTCGATATCAAGTCCTACTTGGAATGTTGTGAAGGACAAAAGTACAGGTTTGCCCATTTCCATTGATGGAATTAAAACACAAAGTTCTTCGCTTGGGTTTTCTCCGGATAGAAGCGAAACGTTTATCAACGAAGCTTTTGCTAGTTTGAAAAACGCACTCAAACTTACAGGTGGCAGAAACGAATTCAAAATACTGCAGCAGGAAGCAGATGCTTATGGAAATTACCATATTAAATTTCAGCAAACGAAAGATGGAGTTGATGTATACGGTGCGCAGGCTTGGTTACATTTCCGAGCAAATGGAACTATCTCTTTTACAGGAAGAACCATTCCTACCCCAAAAACGAATGTAGCTCAAGCAAACATTACGCAAGTAGCTGCTGAAAAAATTGCCATGGTGGATATGCAAAAAAAATATCCGTTTACCGAAAAAAGCACACAAGTGCTAAAGGCCTTAAATCTCTTACCTTTTGTTTCTGAGAAAATCTTATTGCCTAACGAAGGAAGCTTGCAAACCTCTTTAGTTTGGCATGTTTCTGTTCGCCCCGATATGATGCATCTTTGGGAATATTTCGTGGATGCAAATAGCGGAGCTATAGTAAATAAATACGATCATACTTGTGCGGTAGGACCCGCTACCGGAACAGCAACTGATTTAAAAGGAGTTACCCAAACCGTAAATTCATTTAATGACGGTTTGTACTACCTTATCAATTCAACTAAATCAATGTATACGGGATCATCATCAGTGAAACCGGGTCCCGGAAAAGGTATTATTATTACACTCGATTTACAAAACACAAACCTGAATAATCCTTCTTATGTTGAAATCACTTCTTCTTCCCCAAATTCATGGACACCTACTGCCGTATCTGCCCATAACAATTCATCTTTAGCATTCAATTACTTTAGAAATACATTCACCCGAAATTCAATTGATGGCAAAGGAGGCGATGTAGTTGCCTTTATCAATGTTGCCGATGATAACGGAGGAGGACTTGATAATGCGTTTTGGAATGGAGAATACATGTTCTATGGCAATGGCGCTAGCTCTTTCAAACCATTGGCGCGGGGATTGGATGTTGGTGGACATGAAATGACGCACGGAGTTGTACAAAACACGGCAGGTCTTGAATATCAAGGCGAATCTGGAGCTATTAACGAATCTATGGCCGATTGCTTTGGCGCGATGATTGAAAATATCAACTACTTGATGGGTGAAGATGTTGTGAAACTATCGGCATATCCATCAGGAGCATTAAGAAATATGCAGGATCCACATAATGGAGGTACATCGTTAAGTGATCCGGGATATCAACCCGCTCACGTCAATGAACAATATGGTGGCTCACAAGACAACGGTGGAGTGCACATCAATAGTGGTATCCCCAACAAAGCGTTTTATTTGATTGCAACAAGCATCTCTAAAGCAAGTGCTGAACAAATTTATTACAAAGCGTTGTCGCAATACCTTACTAAATCATCGAAATTTATTGATTTGCGAATCGCTGTAGTTCAAGCTGCTACTGATATTCACGGGGCTGGCTCGAACGAAGTGAATGTGATAAAACAATCGTTTGATGCCGTGGGTATAGTTGATGGTTCAGGAGGAAGCTATCAAAACAACATTCCACAAAATCCGGGTTCTGAAAAACTATTAATTGTAAATACAGATAGTGGAGACCCTAATTCGTTATATCTTACAACCTCAGCAGCCAGCTCTTTTCAGCCTCTAACTACAACCCCACTCAACCGAAAAGCCTCGGTATCAGATGATGGTTCATTTGCTTATTTTGTTGGTACAGATCACAATATTTATGCAGTGCAGCTTTCTTCACCTTTCACACAAACCGCATTAACAAATGATGCCTTTTGGGATAACGTAGCTGTTTCAAAAGATGGGAACAAATTGGCCGCAGTTTCACGATACATTGATACTTCTATCTACATTTATAAACTTGGTAATACCGGTTGGGGTAAATTCAGATTATATACGCCAACAACCGCGCAAGGTGTAGCTGTTGGTGGTGCGTTGTATGCCGATGTATTGGAATGGGATTATAGTGGAAACAAAGTATTGTTCGATTGCTATAATGAAATTAATGGAAGCGGAGGGCAAAAGTTAACCTATTGGGATTTAGGTGTAATGAATGTTTGGAGTACTTCTACCAATAGTTACGGAGATGGTACTATCGCGAAACTCTTTAATTTAGATGAAGGAGAAAGCCTAGGCAATCCAACATATGCTAAGAATTCTCCCTATATTATTTCTTTCGATTACATCAACAACAATACAAGCCAAAATTTCATCCTGGGGTCTAATACAGAAACCGGAGATATAGGAACTATTTTCGACAATGGAGAATTAGGCACACCATCTTACTCGCCTACTGATACAAAATTGGCTTTTAGTAGTTCAGATGCATCTAATGTACCCGTTGTTGGTGTAATAGATTTAGTCGGAGACAAAATAAATGGTACTGCATCAACTGCTGTAGCCATTATCAATGGCGCAAAGTGGCCAACTTGGTTCGCCAACGGATCGAGAGTTTTGAAAGTTGACGAAATTTTGACTTCTACTAATGTGTCTCTTTTCCCAAATCCGGCTGTCGACAAAATCTTCATTGATTTCGAAAACAGTAAAAACGCTGTTGTTGAGATTTACAACACCCTTGGAGAAAAAGTAAATATCAACTATTCTTCAACCGACAAAAGCATTGATATTTCAGCGCTTGCTTCAGGTTCATATATCTTAAACTTAAGAACAGAAAAAGGAAACGTAAGTAAGCGATTCGTGAAAATGTAATCGTTCAAATTTCTCGAAAATAAAAGCAAAAGGCTCGTGAATATCACGAGCCTTTTGCTTTTATAAATTATTGATAAATGGAGTTACTCTTTTTCTATCGCTCCTATTGTTGGCGGACTACTTGAACGAACTCTACAGTACAAATCATCCGTAACGGAACTAGACACGCCAGAATTCAACATTGGAGAACCAGTATCAGGCATAAAATCCCAACCTTCAGGTTTCTTAAACATTGGATCGAGGTTCAATTGGCAGTTCAAAGCATTTACTTTCGAAAAGGTATCTTGTTCTGCCTTCACCAAACAATTGGTGAAATTGATTTGTGCTGAAGGATTTGCAGTTACAAAGGCAAATTCATTTGTAAGTGTTCCGTAAATCACACAGTTAACAAAATTGGCAGATAAGGGTGCTCCATTGTATATAGCATCATCAATATCTTTGATTTGATCGGTAGCTACTAAACTCTCACTTTTGTGATCAACATATTTGGCATAAACATTAGCCATAGTGCAGTGTGTGAATGTATAATCGCCACCCAAGAATAAGCCTGCAGCATTGCCTCCTGTATTGCAAAACAAGCAGTTCGTGGCTTTTAATTCACTATAGATAGCTGTAAGCGCAGTACCTGAAGTATTCTTTATTACTGTTTTATTGAGTGTGATTTTAGGTTTTACGGAAGCACCATAATCGGCAATTTTAGAGGTTGTAATGCGAGCTCCAACAATCACATTTAGCAAATGCTCATCGGCTAAACCATACCCCGATTCATTGATTACACATCGAGTCATGTTGATAGCCGTAGTTGGTTTCCGGCCATAGAATATCCCTAGCCACTGCCCGGGTCTATTGTCATAGTAGTGTTCTAATCGAATACCCTCAAACGTAATACTATCGTTGCAATTAGCAATAGCATTCAAAGTACCATCCACTGAAATTAATGCTCCCGGCCCCATGTATATTCTTGTTCCGGACGGAATGTTGAGTGTAACACCTTCTTGCACTTCCAATCCCGGAAAGGAATCTCGTTTCGATAAAATAATATGCGGCTTATCGGTTTTCCATACCGGAGGAGGATTCGATGTAGAATAGCGCGTTCCTAAATGATAATAGGCATCTTGTCCCCATGCTTCCAACACCACTTTTTGAATTTGATTGCTTACAGAAAACTGCACTTCGTCTGTAATTACATATGGGCTGTTTACATTATTGGGGTTCACGGTTACTTCAACAAAAACAAACATACTGTCTTTCGCCAACACCTCTACATTGTTGAAACTAGAACCTGAAACACCATCTACATTGATGCGAAACTGATTTCCTTGCAACCCCATAAGCTTAATGTTGTTGATTGTAATAGGTTTCGATGTTGTATTGTAAATTAAAAATGAACGCGTTGTAGAACCCAAAGACGTAAAAACGGTATCAAACGTAAGCGTATCCGTGGAAAAAGAAATCCCGGTACCATTCACCAACGGGTCTTTTTTACATTGATTTAAAGAAAGTAAAACGAAGACTGCAAATGTAAAAACAACTAAAAACGACTTTTTCAAAGCGTAGAATTTGGGTGTAAACGTAGAAAATTCAATTTTATTGAACGAAGAAGTTCTTTTTCAATAAAAAAATTGATGTACACCTAATAAGTGCGTTCTGGTTAATATTCAGAAAGGGTTAAACATCAAAACTCCAATCTGCAGCTTCAGTAGCTTTTCTGGAATGATATTTTTGAATTTGCCGTTTGATAATTTCATCGGCAATAATTTCTGCAGGAAGCACCTCAGCGTTCTCAATGAGGAGCTGCTTCAACTTAGATTCGTTTACGTCAATACGATACAGCACCCATTTTAGTTTTTCCATATCGTGGTGAAACAAATAGTCAATCTGTTGCACAAGCCACGCGCGAACTTCAGAGAAGTCGGCAGAAGCGTAACTTAAGATATCTTCAAAACTATTGAGTTGTACATTGCTCATCCTCTAAATATACACTTTTTAAATGATGTATACACAAGGTAGAGATTAATATTGTACAAACTTACAGCCAGCGTTTTCACACTGTGCTTTTGCTGCGGCCTCCTCGCCAGGCTTGTAAGAAATAGAAGACCCATATCGAATACCACATTCACAACGGTAGGTCTTGGTGCAAGCAGACAATCCCAATAAACAAACACTTAGAAGTAAAATGAACTTATTCATATAATTTTTTTATAGTAAAAAAGCAAGAACCGTTCCAATATACATTTTTTATATTCTAAAGAGTAAAGATTTTATACTTTAGCGCTGATGGCAGAGTACATTGTTTCCGCACGAAAATACAGACCAAGTAAGTTTGCAGACTTAATTGGCCAGGAGCATATTTCCGGCACCCTCCAGAATGCAATAAAAACGGAGCAATTGGCGCATTCGTTTTTGTTTTGTGGACCAAGAGGGGTTGGAAAAACTACAGCTGCTCGTATTTTGGCAAAAACCATCAATTGCGAAAGAATTACACCGGAAATTGAAGCTTGTAACGAATGCGCATCCTGTGTGGCTTTCAACAGTAACTCCTCGTTCAATATTTATGAGCTGGATGCTGCGTCTAATAATTCAGTAGATGATATTCGTCAACTCGTTGAACAGGTGCGCTTCCCGCCACAATCGGCAAAATATAAGATCTATATTATTGATGAGGTTCACATGTTATCTACTGCAGCTTTCAATGCCTTTTTGAAAACCTTGGAAGAACCTCCGGCTCATTGCAAATTCATACTAGCTACCACCGAAAAACATAAAATTCTTCCAACCATCCTATCGCGATGCCAGATTTTTGATTTCAGAAGGATGTCTATTGACTCGATTGTGAATCATTTAAGTTCAATTGCTTCAAAAGAAAACATACAAGCAGAAGAAGATGCTTTACACATTATTGCGCAAAAATGTGATGGAGGAATGCGCGATGCACTATCGATGTTCGACCGTTTGGCAAGTTTTGCAGGTGGAAAACTAACCTATGCATCTGTATTGGAGAATCTAAATGTATTGGATTACGATTACTTTTTTAAGCTCACCGATTCACTAATTACGCAGGACATACCTGCAGTAATGATTTTCTTTTCTGAAATTCTGAAGAAAGGATTTGAAGGAGATGATTTGATTTTAGGCCTTTGTGAACACTTCCGCAATCTCCTTTTCGCACAAAACGATGCCACTGTTGAGTTAATGGAGGTTAGCGAAATACTTAAAAAACGTTACGCACAGCAAGCAAAACTGGCTACTTCTTCCTTTTTATTAAACTGCCTTAACTATGGCAACCAGTGCGATGTCCAACTTAAATCATCCAAAAACAAGCGGTTATTAGTTGAGCTCACGCTCCTGAAAATGGCTTATGTCAACCAACTTTTAGATGCTGCTGAAGCATCCAAAAAAAAAATAAATCAACCGCAAACTGAGTCAACAACAACCGAAACCAAGCAAAACGACTTGGCACAAAAACCATCTTCTCCGGGTACAATTCCACCCAAAGCACAAGAAGTAGTAACGCTTCGGAAATCTTCAAAAATAATCCGTCACGATGATATTGATATTCACAAAGTTGTGCAAAAAACAACAGATGAAGAAAAAACGGAAATTCGAGAAAACATTCTAAAACAAGCACTAACAAGTGAAACATTACAAGAGGTTTGGAAAAACAATTCAGCTGAGTTAAAAGAAAAAAAACCGAGTTTATCCAACTTAATGGCGCTATTTACTCCTACACTATCGAACAAAACGATTGTACTTAACGTAGAAAGTAGTTTACAGAAACAGTTTTTTGAGGAGCACATCAGTTTCTTAACAACTTTGTTTCAATCCTATTTTATGGAGACAGTAACCTTTGAAATCATCTTATCCGAAGTAAATGGCATTCCCAAAAACAAGCTCTACACTCCACAAGATAAATTCAAGCGACTCGTAGAACTAAATCCCGCAATTGCTAAACTGCATAAAGAATTTGGTTTGGATTTTGATTATAGTTAAAATTGATAATGATTATTAGAATACAGGAAAAATTCGACCAATTCCTTGAGCACCCTCTTTATCCTATTCAATCTGCATTATTGTTATGCTTTATTGGAGCTGGGCTTTTTGCTCTAACAGAAAAGGTGGAGAGTCCAAATATTACTATCGCAAATTTCATTATTTCATTTCTCTCATTATTAGCTGTTATTCTTTTATCTATTCCGTCATTTAGAAAGAACATTAATGAGTTAAGTTACTTTTTTATTGCATCGTTTAATTTACTTAATATATCCATTATTCACTTTTCGAACTTCAGCACTAAATATTATTTCCAATACATCATCTTTTTTCTACTTTCTAGCTTACTAGTAAATTCATCAAAAACATTTATATTTAATCTAATCACCAATATAATAGGAATTGCTATAATCACTTTTTTACATGGCAACCTTGAACAAATATTTGAATTCCATTCTACATTTTTCTTTTCTGTTATGGCTCTTGTGATTCTTGGATATAGGCGTTTCAAGCTCAACCATGAAGTACAAGTAAGTGAAGAAAAATACAGACTTTTAGCTGAAAATTCAGCTGATGTTATTTGTACACACCGTCAGGGAGGGAATTTGTTTTTGTGAGTCCTTCAATTACTGGCCTCTCAGGCTTCGAATATTCAGAACTAGTTGGTAAATCGCCTGCAGAATGGATCCACCCAGATGATTTAAACATTTTCATTGCTAATTTCTTTAAAGAGTATAAACCATCGGAATTCAATGTTCCAATTCAGTATCGATTTAAACAAAAATCGGGAGGGTATATTTGGGTCGAAACTGTGGTGAAAGTAATTGATACAAAAGATAAAAATAAATTACCGGAAACATTCCTTAGTCAAACCAGAAGCTTCCAACGCAATAAAGAATATCTTTCTCAATTAGAAGAAAACACAAAAAAGCTAGAAAAGAGTTATAAAGACTTAGAGATGTTTGCATATGTAACCTCACACGATATGCAAGAACCGCTCAGAATGATTGGAAATTATATCCAGTTAATAAAAAGAAAAATTGATAAAACACCTCACGATAGCGATATTGATGAATATATTGCTTATACATCTGCAAACACTACAAATCTTCAAACGCTTATTAAGGATATTTTAACCTACTCCACATCCAACAAGGTTATTCTTCCGGAGGAATTTACCCCTACAGAAAACTTATTACAAGAAATTATATCGAGTATTCAACCCATTCTTAACGAAAAAGAAGCCGAAGTTATATTGGCTGACAAGCTTATACCTCTTAAAATCGAAAAAAACTTCCTGAATCAGATATTTCAAAACCTGATTTTGAATGGTATAAAATACAATTCATCCTCAAAACCAATTGTTGAAATTTCTAGTCAGGAAACAGCAACAGAAGTAATTTATGCTGTGAAAGACAATGGCATTGGAATAGAAGAAAAGTACTTCGAAAAAATATTTGAACCTTTCCAAAGATTACACAACAAATACGATTTCCCGGGTACTGGGCTAGGTTTATCAATTTGCAAAAAAATCCTTGAAAAGCACAACGGAAAAATGTGGGTAACATCTGAAGAAGGTAAAGGCTCAACATTCTTCATGAGTGTCCCTAAATAAAGGCATTCATTATTTGGGCATTGTGAAATAAAATGAGCTCCCTTTTCCGGGCTCTGATTCTGCCCAAATTTTTCCTCCGTGCTTTTCAATCGCCTTAGCACATATAGCAAGACCTACTCCACTTCCGGTAAATTCACCATCATTATGCAGTCGCTTAAATATCTTGAAAATTTGATCGGCATATTTTTGTTCAAAGCCTATACCATTATCCTTTATGCAAATTAACCAATAAGTACCTTTATCAATAGAATGTGCCACCACCTCTTTCTTTTCACTCCGGTTATATTTAATTCCGTTTTCAATTAAGTTTTGAATTAATTCTGAAAGCATAGTCTCGTTACCGCTCACCTGAGGCATTCTACCAACGTTAACTATTGCACCATTCGACTCAATTAACTCTCTTAATGTAGCTGTTACTTTTTCGAAACATTGACCAAGCTTCAAATTGGGGTTAAAATCTATCTCTTGATCCATGCGCGAATAGTTCAATATATCCAAAACCAACAAATTCATTTTATTAGCACCATGGATAGCCGTTTGAATAAAATCAATGCCATCCGCATCAAACTTGTCTTTGTATCGTTTTTCTAACAAATTCAAGTAAGAAATAACTGTACGTATTGGTTGTTTCATATCGTGAGAAACTACGTATGCAAATTCCTCTAACTCTTTATTCGACTTTTGCAACTTCTGTGCTTTACTCTCAAGCTCTTCCTGAGCATTCTTAAGTTCCGAAATATCCCGAATGATTACCAAATACTCGTTATAACGGAATGGAGCAAAAATCACTTTAAACCAATTCCCTTCATATTGAGTATTTACATCTTTGTATTCAAATGAAAAAATTGAATCAGTTTCAATCACGGCAAACAGCGCGTCCATATATTTAGTCGCAATATTATCCGGCAACACATCATGAAATTTCTGCCCTACAATATTAGTATTGGTCAAATAAGGATTTAAGTTGGTCACTAAATTTGCGCTTGTAAATTTCCCTTCACTGTTCACTGTATACAACCAATCCGGAAGCGCCTTTAATATGGCCTCGTTCGTGTTTTGCACTTCGGCTAACTTATCCTCGGTTGCTTTCCTCGATAGGGCATTAGAAATCATTACCCCCAATACTTTGAGTAATGTATCTTGCGAATCGAATCCGGTGTCGGTATTAATATTATTGATAGCAATAGCTATTCCAATCAAACTGTTTCCCGATACTAAAGGAACAATTGTAATAGTGGTAGTATCTTCTGCAATGGCTAGCTTGAAAAAAAGCGGACAAATATTTTTTCCGTCATCGCTCAATGCAGGGTAATGTACAATTTGGTCTTTAGTTTGTTGCTTGTTCACAATTTTTGCAACTATTGCTTGTGCATGAACACTAGTATTTAAAACATTTATTGGCACATCGGTAATAGTATTAAACCATGCCGTTTCAAGCCTAAATAAATCTTTTGATAAACTGTATACTGCGATAGTATCGATATCTAATTTTGGAGTTGCTTCTGAAAGCAGCTTGTATATTTCTGAACTAATCTGCTTGCGCTGAAGATTTATTAAACTATTGGAATATTTTAAAAATAACGCCTCAACATCTAATTGCTTTTGCAACTCATCTTCCAACTTCTTTCTTCTTTCGATATTTCGTGTTTCAGCAAAAATTAAATTGGTAGCCATTAAGCCTTCTCCATTTTTGAAATTCCCAAAAATAGATTCTACCCAAATTAATTCTCCCGCCTTAGTTTGAATTTTATACTCAACACTTTTTCGGTCATCGGGGTATTGTATTAGTTCTTTTATAGCATTCTGTACAAGACCTCTATCGGTCTCAAGAATAAATCCAAGAAGGCTTTGACCTACTAGTTCATCTACCGAATAACCTGTAGCATTGAAAACAGATTTATTGACATATACATAATTCAAATCCTTGTCAAACAAGGCCGAAATATCTCTAGCATTTTCAGTAAGATTCTTAAATTGGATACCGCTTTTTGAGTTGATTTGAGTTAAACGGATTCTTTGCATGCTAAGCAAATAATTACCCGCTAATACAAAAGAAAAAACTAGTAGTTGCATATAACTCAAAAGCAAAGGATTTGCATCTTTATGTATATTGATAACAATCCCAAAAACTAGAACTTCAAATAACGAAAACAATGCAACTTGTCCTAAAGATTCCAATACTTGAGAGGACACTACAATTAAGACATAATTTGCGAGTAAATAAAAAGATTGGCTTTCTATACTAGTTTCAATACTTTTAGAATAAGCATAAATGAGGTTGAAATTGGCGTAATAAATAAATAGATTAAAAAAAACAGGTGTGAATTTCCTTAAAGTTGTCATAGAAATAACAACAACAGAAACTCCTATCAAAACTCCTATAACCCAAATAAAGATAGGGTCTTCCGCCTCCTTCTTGGTAAACAACTCAATAATATTGCCAACCAAATAGGTAATAGTTACAAGAAGAGCAATAATTCTCTCCTTCCAAAAAATCTCTAATCTAAATTTTAACAATAAATTAAATTGTTCCATCACGTTTAGTAATTGTAAGATAAACATTTTATCTTTATGCGTCCCCACCTATATTAATCGTTTTTAATGTGTGAACAACTTTTAGTTTATCGTTGGTTTTAATACGTTGAATTAGGTTATTTGTTCGAAATTTGAAAATTATATAATGAGAAAAGAGTACAGTGCTCTTATTAATAGGCTTTTTACAAAAGCTCGAAACGAAGGGGTAATTCAACAGCCAATACAGAATGAAACCTTTAACGGAAGAGATGTCATTGTCAATGGGAAAAAACAACTTTTTTGGGCTTCTTGTAGTTACCTAGGATTAGAAACTGACGAAAGATTAAAAAGAGCCTCAATCGATGCAGTTGAGCGCTATGGCACTCAACTTTCTGCGTCTAGGGCGGTGATTGAGTCAGGTCAATATGGTGAACTTGAATCATTATTGGGTGAAATCTTTGGAAAACCAACATTATTGGCTCCCACGACCAGTCTAGGTCATATTTCTGTCATTCCAATTATCGTAAACGAATTGGATGCATTAATTATGGATCAAAAAGTACATAACTCTGTTCAAAACGCCATTCTTATGGCAAGAGACGAAAAAATACATGTGGAAACACTCAACCACAATAGAATGGACTTTTTGGAAACCCGAATTCAAATATTGCTTCAGAAATATAATAGAGTTTGGTATTTTCTTGACGGAGTTTATTCAATGTTTGGTGATTTAGCTCCTTATGACGATTTAAAATACCTTCTAAACAAATACCCTAACTTCCACATATATGTTGACGATGCCCATGGTCTAGGCTGGGCAGGCACAAATGGTGCAGGCACAACAATTCGTGATATAGGCTGGCATCAAAATATGATACTCACAACTTCATTAGCTAAAAGCTTTGCAAGTTGTGGAGGAGCACTAGTTTTTGATAATGAGGAACAAAAAAGTCTAATTAGAAACTGCGGTAGCTCATTTATTTTCTCCGGTCCTATTCAACCTGCAGTATTGGGAGCTTCTATTGCAGCCGCTAAAATTTATTTAAGTGATGAAATTTACACAATTCAAAAAGATGTAAACGAGTTAATCACATATTTTATAGACTATGCCAATCAACTTTGTATACCATTAATAACTAGCGCACATTCTCCCATCTTCTACATTGGTGTCGGAAAGTTAGAAGTAGGAAAAAAATTAATGCGTTTTCTAATGGCACAAGGGCATTTTGCAACATCTATGGGCTTCCCAGCTGTGCAGATGAACAATTCTGGAATTCGAGTATGCATTACTAGAAACCATACAAAAGCAGACATCAAAGAGTTCTTAGATTTAGTGGCTGAAGGATTAATAATGCTTCTTCATGAAGTTGACCAAGATCTAACAGATGTATATGATGCATTTGGAATTACCCCACTTGCAGTTAGCAATATTTGAACTACTGAAAATCTTAGCTTTCTTTATCCTCAAATAATTTCATAGTATGATTCTCTCGAAGCTAATTGCAAAAATAGCTGGAGTCTACCCCGATTATTCTATGGAGCAAAGAGCATTGAACATTCTCAATTTCTCTGTTGCCATAAACTGCTTTTTGGGCGGATTATTTGGGTTAGTATTTCGAATGGACTTTAGTTATGTAAACTCCCAAATTGTTGTAAGTTTCTTTGTCTACCTCTTATATCTTTTTGCAAAAAAGAATAAAAACAGTGAAATTATAGCTGTTTTATCAGTCATTGGTATTCTTACCTTATTCGGATTTACGTATATGACTGAAGGAGGTATCGATGGTCCAACTTTTGGTATTGCAACAGGTTATTTTATTATTTTCTTATCCTTAAGTACTAAAAAAACATATCCCATTTTCTATCCATTTGCTTATGTAGTAGCACTAATTACCTCAATAACTTTAAATTACATACACCCAGACTGGGCAATTAGATATTCAAGCATTGATCAACGGTTCAACGACTTTATTCTCAACTTCTTCCAAACAATTATACCCATCTACTTTCTTTTCTTGTCCAATCGAGAATGCTACCAATACGAACAACAACAAGTAGAAGAGAAAAACGAGCAACTAGCCATAGCCAATGCCACCAAAGAAAAACTATTCGCTATTATTGGTCACGATTTACGCTCCCCTATTGCTAGTCTCGATAGCTTATTGCTCATGCTCAACGAAGGAAGAATTAGCGAGGAAGAACTTTCGCTCCACTTGCAGCAAATCCAAAACAAAACCGGTCAAATCCGCGATCTGCTCGACAATCTCCTCTATTGGGCAGTATCACAAATGGAGCATTTGCAAACACACCCAATCGAACTTTCCCTCATCAATATCGTTGAAACTGAACTCAGCATGCTTCGCGAACAAGCTGCCATTAAGCAATTAAAAATAGAAAACAACATCTCGATTAATGCAATCATCTTTGCCGATAGCGAGCAGGCTAAAATTATCCTCCGAAATATTCTCACCAATGCTGTTCGATACACAACAAATGGAGGTAAAATTGTTATCACAACAGCTGAAGATAAGACACAACAAAAGGTTATTGTTACCAACTCGGGCAAGTGGAACGAAGAACAAACTTCAACTGATGCCACCGACCCCAAACGAACAGGCTTTGGTTTGTTTCTCTCAAAAGATTTTGCAAAAAGAAACGGGGGGGATTTAGAAATCGATAAATCTTCTAGCGAAATCGTAACCGTGAAATGGACGGTTACAAAACCTTAAAAAAATTATTTAACTATGCGTAAGCACAAACCCCAATCGTATGAACGCTATCATCATTGAAGACAACACTATAGATTTATTAAATCTAGAATCACTCCTATCAAAATATTTTCCGGAGATTGTAATATTAGGTCATGCAACAAGTGTAAAGTCAGGAATTGAACTTCTTAGTACTACTAAACCCGACCTTGTAATTTCAGATGTGCAATTGCCCGATGGCGTTAGCTTTGACATACTAAATCAACTCGACTCGTTTCCGTTTCAACTCATTGTTATTTCAGCCTTCGATTCTTACGCCATGAACGCCATTAAGATTGGCGCCATCGATTATATTCTCAAGCCGGCCACAAAAGTAACACTTGAAAATGCAATCAATAAAGCAAAGGTACATGTCGATCAAAAAATCCGCATGGAGCAAATGAGTATGATGCTTCAAACCTACTATAAAGGCTCACCTGCGCAACGGATTGCACTACCTAACTCCGAAGGATTACGTTTCGTTAAGCTCGATGAAATCCTGTACTGCAAAGCGGAAGGAAACTACACCTATTTTTACCTGCTCAACAATCGGAAAGAAATCGTAAGCCAAACCCTTAAAGAAGTTGAAACAAAACTTTCTCAGTATGATACCTTCCTACGTATTCATAAAAGTTTTATGGTTAATCTTAAGTATGTTGTCGACTATAAGAAAGGCCGTGGCGGTCAAGTTATTTTAGAAGATAACTCAGAATTAGAAGTCGCTCCAGATAAAAAGGAAGCGCTTTTAAAACGCCTACAAGGAAAATAAGTGAACCTTAAAAGTCGTTTTACTCGTTGAAATACCCATTTCACGAACTCAAACCACATGTTTACTCAAAGTTAAAAATGTGTATTCCACTAGTTTACATATTTGCATCGTGAAAGAAGCGATACAAAATATGTTCATTTACTCCGTGATTTTGGCATCACCCCTTGTCAAAATCAAGGAACATCAATTTTGTTTTCATGCCCGCAATACAAAGCGAAACGACTACTCACCCCTGTAGTGCAGTTTCGCTTTGCTATTGCACCATGGAATTAGAACATATTTTGCAAAAAACATATTAGCGAAGGAACGCTAATATACTACTAACCCCTCAACGCGCTTTCATTTCCATTTTTTTCATTTAGGGGGAAACCATAAAATAAACTTAACTAAAAAATAAGCCCCCGATTGCGCTAACAACCGAGGGCTTTGCAAACGGAGCTTGGCGAAGCTTACCGTTGCAGGTACTAGACCGAGTTTAAATAATTTTGAGCCATGAAAATATAAAAATTAAAACAAGGCTGCAAAGGAGTAGTAGTTGTTTTAGGTTATGAAAGCAACAATCCATAAATGTTGCGCAAATTAAATTACAAAAACCAAAGTTTTTGCCTGCATTGTTTGAATTAAACAAAGAGGAACGATATGAAAAAAGTATTTGGTATTTTATTAATGGTCTTGTTTGCTTCATCAAATATATTTGCAAGCAAAGTTTATGTTGTAATTGATAAAGGAGGGTATCTACAATCACTTTCCATTGAAAAAGTGAAAGGATCAGTTGAAGCTGACCTAAAATATGATGTAAAATCGCAAACATGGTCAATGGCAATAACTCAAGAAAGAGAGGGCGCTCAACCAACCTCAATCATTATAATAAAGAACGTTATAATACTTCCGCCAGCAGTATTAAAAGAAAACAACCTAACTAGCGGAGGTCTTGCAGTAGGTTCATATAAACCCAAAACAGATTCAAGTAACGCACTAACAATAGTCATCAATTTGATCTGTTGGAAATGCACAAATAGTTAATTTTATCTAACCGCCACTAGCAAAGAAATTTGCTAGTGGTTTAAAACAAGTATATGAAAATAAACCTAATAGACTTTGGAGACAACAGCTATCACTTCACCATTAATGTAAAAGTGAATAATATTGATGCCACATTTTTAATCGATACAGGAGCCACCAACACTGTAGTTTTTAAACGATTTTATGAAGAAAATTTTGAAAAAGAAATTTCACTTCAGGTATCGGATATTGCTGCTTCGGCTTCCGGGGAAAACATGGAAACAGGATCAGTAATCGTAGATTCAATTAAGATTGGAAACAAAGAAGTCACAAATTTCAAAATTGGCTGTATGAATATGGATCACATTGAAAACATATACAAAACAACAAACAAAGGGAACATTAATGGTATGATAGGTGCAGATCTCATGTATATCTTAAAGGTGACATTAAACTTTGATAAACTTGAGTATACTGTATAATAGGCAGTAACTTGATTTGGTTACTGCCACGTTCATAAGAAACCCGAATTATACCTGAACAGGAATAGGCCTCTAAAGCACCTGTTCAGAGTTGCAATGTTTTTATAAATAGATCATAGATACATTCAACTTTCTAGGCAACGCGCAAAACATTATTCCAAAACGCTATTTGTTTGGTCAATTGACAGAACAAAGCATCGCCTATATCATTTTCTTTAACTCACCTCTATTGATATGAAACAGCTCATACTTATGGCATTCACTTGTTGGGGTATACTCACCAACGCTCAAACCCACCTCATCACATTAGGTAAAGGTGAAGACTGTTCCGGCTTCAATATCTGTAATCTTCACACCCATACTACTGATTATAAAATATTACCAAATGAAACGCCATTATACATCACAACAACTAAGGACAATAAACTACAATTTAGTTTTCCTAGAAATAAAATGAAGGAAACTGTTTTCTTAAAGTATTTCGCTACAGGTCTCTTTGTTTTGGATGGAGACTACAAACTACCGGAAGACATTATTAAACAATTCAAAATTGCAACGATAAAGACGGGAAAATATAAAGTTATAGCAACTGCAGATAGTTATGAAGTGGTATTTTAAAATTGTATTTACCGTAATTATTTCTTCTGCCTATCATTTGAGTAGAGCACAAACTTCTGCCATTCCTATGCTCTACGAATTCGTAATCGAATGCCCACTACGAAAATGCGATATCATTGGCAACACATTAGACTCCACTGTCTATGTTGCTCCTCCGAAATCAAAATTCACACTCATTGAACTTAAGCAAGATATTTGCATCATTCGTTTTACGCTGCTTAACGCTTCAAAAAAGATAAACACAAATGCATTACCTGTAGAAGACTTTTCAACCTATACTTACTTTTATATTACCAAAGCGCAATTAGATTTCAAAGCAAGGCCCATAACCCGCTCCAATCTCGACCTAGTTGTAGGAAATGTTATCACTCCTGTAAAACTGAGATTCGCCCCGTTTGATTTCACAAAAGATATTACTCTTGGTAGCACCTTCGGAGTAAAATATTCTTTTGCGAAAAAACAAAATGCAGCAGTAGACGGACTCCTAGGTATTGGCGTATCTTCGTTAACCATCGACAGCACTTCGTCACAAGGCAAGACACAACAACCTGTTGATTTGTTAGCCTTCTCAACATCTCTAGGCATCGTAGTTGAATTTGGCAATGCACAAGTTGGCGCATTTCTGGGTTTTGATTTCATCTCCAACAAAAACCAAAACGAATACCATTGGATTTATCGCAACAAGCCTTGGGTTTCATTTGGTTTAGGCTATTCTATTTTTTCATTCAACATCAAAAAATAGTTAACGGCTATTGTTTCCCAATTAATCTCCTTTAACTTGTTATCGTTGAAGACAATAAATCAATAATCAAAATAAATCACTACACTTGTTTAAATATTGTTTCAGATGAAAACATCGCCATTTATTTTCGTTTCGCTAATATACTTACTCATGAATATCGCACCTTCGGCCTCAGGCCAAACCACCATAAAAACAAACGCCATTGACCCATACCACGTAAAAGAATTTACACTCAAAAACGGTCTTAAAGTTTTTATTTCTACTAATAAAACGGCTCCGCGCATCCAAACAATGATTGCCGTTAAAGCCGGCAGTAAATTTGATCCGACTCAAACCACAGGCTTGGCACATTACCTCGAACACATGATGTTCAAAGGCACACACCGCTATGGTACAATCGATTGGAATAAAGAAAAACTACTACTCGATAAAATTGCCGCTCTATATGAAGACCATCTCAACGAAAAAGACGAAGCCAAAAAGAAAGCTATCTATCACCTTATCGACTCTATGAGCTTCGAAGCTTCCAAGTTAGCGGTTCCAAGCGAGTACGATAAAATGGTAGCCTCAATCGGAGCCAGCGGCACCAATGCTTTTACCAGCAACGACATGACAGTCTATGTAAACGAAATACCTTCAAACTCGCTCGATAAATGGGCAAAACTTGAAGGCGAACGTTTCTCAACCCTTGTACTACGCCTTTTCCATACTGAACTAGAAACCGTTTATGAAGAGTTTAACCGCAACCAAGATGATGATATTCGCTGGTCGAATTTCGCCATCGACAGTATGCTTATGCCTAATCACCCTTATGGAACTCAAACCACCATTGGCCTTGGCGAGCACTTGAAGAATCCTTCCATGATTAACATTCATAACTATTTCGATAAATATTATGTACCGAACAATATGGCGGTTATTCTATGTGGTGATGTAGACGAGAAAATTGTTTTACCAATCCTAGAAAACACACTGGGCAAACTCACACCAAAAGTTGTTGCTCCTTTCGTAAAACAACCTGCAGTTACCATCAATAAAGTACAGGAAAAAGAAATATTTGGACCAACAAAAGAACATGTCTATATCGGCTTCCGCTTCGATGGCGATGGCACCAAAGAAAGCATGACAGCCAAAGTGCTCGACATGATTCTTTCTAACGGTGGAGCAGGTTTGCTCGACTTAAATCTAGTACAGAAACAAAAAGTGCTCACCGCTAGTAGTTATGTAAGCGATTTAAAAGACTATTCAGTATTCAAAATATATGCTGAACCCAAAACCGGACAGCGTTTGGAGGAAGCAAGAGACTTATTGCTATCGCAAATCGACTTGATCAAACAAGGCAATTTCGATGAAACAATCCTGAAAGCAAATGTCGATAATCTTCGTCTACAGCGCCTGCAAAGCATTGAAAGCAATCGTTCTCGCGCCTATTCTATAATGGATGCTTTCGTAAAAGATGTGCCTTGGTCGTATCATGTAAATGAATTAGATGAAATGGCAAAAATCACTAAACAAGATATTGTTGAATTTGCCAACAAACACCTCAATGCCAATTATGCCGTTTGTTATAAACGTATCGGAGAGCCGAATCGCCACAAAGTGGAGAAGCCTGTAATTACTCCGGTTCAACTCAATAAAGATTCCATCTCGGCATTCAAAAAAGAATTTGATGCTATCGCACAAGGCAATAACGTTGCGAAGTTTGTCGACTTCAACAAAGACATCACACATCTTAAACTCGACCGCAGTGGCGACTTCCAATACATCAAAAACGAAGAAGCACCTATCTTCTCGCTTAATCTTACCCACTACCTTGGAACCGACAATATTAAAGAGCTTGGACTAGCTGCTGATTACGCCAATTACCTCGGCACAAAAGATATTTCGGCAGGCGAACTCAAAACAAAGTTTTATAAACTGGGCTTATCCTACAAATTATCAGTGGGTCGAGATCGTTTCACTGTATCGCTTTCCGGCTTAGAAGAAAATCTCAAAGAAGGCATTGAGCTTGCATTGCAAGTAATGCAAAACTATAAGCCTGAAAAAGAAGTATTCCAAAATTTACAAACCGATTTACTGAAAAAACGGGCTAACGCAAAATTAAACAAGGGGGTTATTCTTACGCAAGCCATGATGAATTATGCGAAGTATGGCAAAACAAACCCTTTCACGAATATGCTTTCGGCTGAAGAACTTAAAAACACTGACCCTTCAGCACTTACAGATTTGCTGAAATCGCTAGCAAAGACACCCGATAAAATCACCTACTACGGACATTTACCTGCACAAGAAGCTTATAAAATCATTACAGATCCGCTCAACAAAATCAACACAACAAATAAGCCGGTTCCTGAAGCGAAGAAATTTCCAGAACTGAAAATAACCAAGCCAATTGTTTATTTCTGCAACTACGATATGCGTCAAGCGGAGGTAATTATGCTCTCTCAATCTTCTCGATTCAACAAAGAATGGTTGCCTTATATTCGATTGTATAACGATTATTATGGCTCCGGATTATCATCCATTATGTTTCAAGAAGTGCGCGAAAAAATGGCATTGGCTTATGCTGTTAGCAGCAGTTTTGGTGTGCCGAATTATAAAGACGATTCACACTACATCACTTCATACGTTGGGACACAAGTAGATAAACTGGAAACAGCACTCAATAAAATGGATAACCTTTTAGGGAACATGGTGGTAGTGCCAAAGCAATTCGATGGTGCGAAATCATCAATCGTGCGAAACCTTGAAAGCGATTGGGTTACAGGCGAAGGTGTTTTCGGGCTTTACGATCAAGCGTTGAAACGTGGATTAACCACTGATGTACGTAAAGAGGTTTACTCTGCTATCAAACAACTTAACATCAACGACCTAAAAACATTTTTCGACACCAATGTTAAAGGTAGAGCCAGAGTATATCTTGTTATTGGCAACAAAGACAAAATCAACTTCGATTTGTTGAAGAAAACGGGTGAAGTAAAAGAGCTTTCGCTCGAAGAAGTCTTCGGATATTAATCAGTACTGCAGATACCTGCCGTAAACATACTGTAAATAGGCCTTTGCAGAGTACAGCATATGTTGTGTATCGCAATCGGCTGTCGAAGGCGTTGTTTCAAGTCTATTATTTTTAGCATCGAAGCTCAGCTTGCAATCTTTACTCGTTACTATACCTACACCTTCTGTATAAACAAAACATACGTGTTGATTAGGGGTTGAAGAAAATAAATCTACGTACCATTCATATTCTTTTGCAGTACCAGTGATTAAACGAACAACTGTACCTGCTACATCACACTGTGAAACAGGCGTGGATATTATAGTGCCTTTTAGAGAATCATGCAACACATCGCCCAACAGCAACAACGGAATATGATGATAATCTGCTGTCTTCGGATTTGAATTTTGTGGGCTGTGATGACTGTGATCGGGCACTAAAACAAATAGTGTATTGCTGTACCAATTTTCCTTCCTCGCTTTTCTGAAAAAATCGCCAATACAACTGTCTGAATACAACATTGAATTTGCATAAGCATTATGCTCTCCGGCCCAGGTAATGGTATTGCGTTGGTGCGGATAGTCATAATGAAAGTGTGTGCTCTGTGTAAAAATCGATGCAAAAAATGGCGGCTTCATCTTCGTCAGTTGCTGACTAAATACATCAAATGCATTTTCATCATGCACACCTAACCGTCCTCGATAAAATTTGGAATCCATATCCTTTTCTTCAACTATGGCATCAAATCCCTTTTGATAAATCAAAGCTTTTAAATTTCCATAGGATAAGTCGCCTCCAAACAAAAATAGACTTTGGTATCCCATCGGTTTTAAGGAAGTAGCAATACAGGGTAACTTTTTAATTTTTGGCGACTCGTTGATGATAGAACCAAACGGAAGTGCAGGAAACGAAGTGAGCACAGTTGTTATCCCTTGATCGCTTCGATCTCCAGAGGCATAACACTCCGAAAACAATACACCTTGTTTTGCTAATGAATCAAACACAGGACTCGCACTCTGTTGGGGATTGCCAGAAACACACCCCACCATATCTGCACTCCAGCCTTCTAAGATAAGAAACACAACATTCGGACGATCAGACTTCAACACCTTTGTTTCCAAATGTTCTATAGAATTGCCGAAATTGTTCTCTGCATAACTAGCCAGTTCTTTGTCGCTTAGATAATGATATGGATTACTGGTTTTATTGGCAATTGAACGTGCCACACTTGCATTGAAATTCCAAAATGTATTTACAGTTACATCATTTATCTTCTGTTCCTTCGAAAAATAGCAATCGCTTTCCTGCATGGGTATTTGCTGCCAACCACCACGTATTCCCAAAAGTAGAAGTAGTGCAAAAAGAGGCGTAATCCACATCACACCCTTCTTCTCCTTTTCATGAAAACAACTTTCTACTGATAACCTATTGAACGCATATCGGACAAGAAACAATGAAACCAAAACAACCAGTCCAAAAATAAGATAGTGCTGAAAACTAGCACTACTCAACACTTCATTTGGATGCTGTAAATACAAAAAGATGCGTGAATTGATTTTTACTCCCCATTCTTGATACAAACAAACATCTACAGCATTTAATAAAACAATAAATAATGTTACCGTATAGAAGTATGATTTAAACAATAACGACCACCCTCCCCATGCAATTACACGTTGAAAAAAAGAAAGCAAAAAAGGCAAAAGAAGCAAATAGCAAATCGTTGAAACATCTATTCGGAAAGCATTCCGGGTAATACCTATAACTTCTTCACTAGATATTGATGATACATTAAAGACTATAAAAAAGAATCGGCCTAACCAAAATAACATTAGCCAAATCAGCATCAATCTGAAGGATAGCGCTAAAAAGAAATAGTGTTTGATTGACTTAAACATCTGCACAAGTTGCAGAATAAATTGCAGAGAAAAAAACTACTCCACAGCGTAAACGCCTTCAGCCTCCGGTCTACCGGCCTTGTAAAGATATTGTTGGTAATAAGACTCGCTGATATCGCTAATCATAACCCCATTATGTATGGTAGCATGCGCAAATTTCCCGTGTTGTAAATAGATACCAACATGGGTAATGCTAGAATTATTAATCTTGAAAAACACTAAATCTCCTTCAGCCGCCATATCAACACTCTGAAGCATTGAACACAAGGGAAACATACTTACTGCATTGCCATCGATATTTTTGTTGTAAGCATCTCTATACATTCGCTTCACGAAGTTCGCACAATCAACTCCTTGCATTGAATTGCCACCTAACTTATAGGGCTTCCCCAACCAACGATACACTTCAAAATATAAATCAGGATTTTCCACCCGATTCAAATCAATACTGTTATTAGCATAAAACGTTGTAATGGCCATGGAATCAATATCTGAAGGAATCTTCATGGCGTAGGAATTAATCGAGGTCAACATCCCTATAAGAATATACAGTTGTACTCTTTTACTCATTTGCGTTTTGGTTAGTTAGTTCTAACGCATACGTCAAATCAATAAATTAGTTTCAAAACTTACCCTCAAAATATTGTGGAAAGTACTGGTTTACAACTTGATAGTCCGCATAAAATCTACTGTATTTTGGATATCGTTATAGATAATCCTATCTTTTTCATAGTAAGGTACAATCTTTCTGTACTCCAATTTAATAGACTCAATTAGGGGTGAACTCTTCAGAGGTGAACGGAATTCCAATGCTTGCATGGCACACATAAACTCAATAGCCAATACCTTTTCAATATTATATACGATTTTATAACACTTCACAGCTGCATTCGCTCCCATACTCACATGATCTTCTTGGCCACCGGAAGAGGTAATACTATCTACAGAAGCCGGAGTTGCCAATTGCTTATTCATACTCACAATCGAAGCTGCCGTGTATTGCGGAATCATATATCCGGAATTTAATCCGGAATCTTTCACTAAGAACGGAGGCAAACCTCTGTTGCCACAGGTTAGCTGAAATGTTCTGCGTTCCGAAATACTAGCCAATTCACTCATAGCCATGCCCAAATAATCTAAAGCTAATGCCAATGGCTCTCCGTGGAAATTACCTCCACTAATAATTAAATCTTCATCTTCAAAAACAAGGGGATTGTCGGTTACAGCATTTATCTCGCGATCAAATACACTCTTCACATGTTCAATCACACCACGAACAGCACCATGGACTTGCGGCACACAACGAAATGAATAGGGATCTTGCACATTGTTTTTCGGTTGAGCGGCAATTTCGCTACCTTCCAAAAACTTCAACACATTAGCAGCCGACTCCATTTGTCCGGTATGATTTCTGATTTTTTGAATTGCCGGATGAAAGGGTGCGGTTTGTGCATTAAAGGCATCTACAGAAATGGCCGCTGTTAAATCAGCCAACTTCTCAACCCGCTCACTTTCCATAACACTGAAAGAACCCCAAGCGCTCATAAACTGCGTACCATTCAATAACGCTAAACCTTCTTTGGAATGTAATTTTATCGCTTTGATATTCGCTTGTTTCAGCGCATCTGCTGTTTTCATTCGTTCGCCTTTATAGCGCACTTCGCCCATGCCTAACAGCGGCAAACTCATGTGCGCCAATGGTGCCAAATCCCCGGAAGCACCCAAAGAACCTACTTCCCAAATCAATGGAATTACATCTGCATTATAAAACTCCACAAGCTTCTGAATGGTCTCAATACAAACACCTGATGAGCCTAATGACAAGCCTTTTATCTTCAACAACAGCATCAGCTTTGCCACTTCAGGCTTCACTTCATCGCCCATTCCGCATGCATGGCTCATCACCAAATTCTCTTGGAGTTGTTCAATATTCTCGTTGGAAATCTTCACATCACACAAAGCCCCAAAGCCGGTATTGATACCATAATAACGCGCATTTGGATCTGCCAACTTACGCTCTAAAAACGCTCTGTTTTTGGAAACCACTTCTACAACAGTACTGTCGAGTTTTAATGTATGCGGAGTTTGTGTCAACTGCTTCAACGTTTCAATGGAGAAGCGTTTTGTATCGATAATAAATTCAGCTAAAGCCATATTTTGTTTTGAAATTTCGATTGCAAAATGCAAAAGAATTGCGATTTGAAAAATTCAAACTCTATTTCAATCTCACTTTCATACTCACGGGATTATGGTCGGAGTTTTTGAAACCGAAATCATGTCCTTTCACCTCAACAACTTCAACATTTGGCGATACATAGAAATAATCAATTACAGTAGTAAATGTCTTGTCGTTAAACGCATGGTTGTTTTTTCGATTGGTTGGCATATTCCCATCATAAACATACTTCCAGTCTTTGATGTATGTTGAATCGTTATTCATCAAATACAGGGCATCGCTCTCCTTTTCTTTCTCCCATTTATGCACATTAAAATCAGGAGGAGCAATATTCCAATCGCCACCAATTACCACATAATTTCCTTTGGTATATTCTTGTTCCAATAACTCCTTCATTAGCTTCATTTGGGCACGTTTCACGCCTCCGTCATCATACGCTTCCAAATGTGCATTTACTGTTACAAGTTCCTTGCCGTTGGTTAATTTCATTCGTTGCACCATTAAGCAACGTTCCAAATAAAAAAGCTTTCGCGGAAAATCTGTAATACCGGGTAATGCAATTCGTTTTGTTTCCAATTGGCTTCTATTCGTTAGTGTTTGTAAGCCTCCTAGTATCTTGCCTAACGGCTCTGTCCATGGAAACGGTAAATATTTCACATCGTAGTTCACTGCAAAATAAGAGCTGTATTCCGGCATCACATCGCAAATTCCTTTCTCCATATCAATACTATAACTTCTCTTGCTGGAACGATCTACTTCTTGTAGGAAAATAAAATCCGTGCCTTTTTGTTCTGCCAACGAAGATTTGATACCGTCAAAATATTTGCGCACCCAATCTTCCGGTGTAATCACCATTTTGCCATCATCATAAAAGAAATCTGTTTCAGCACCAAGTCCGCTATACCCCACATTCCAAGTAAAGAAAGTAAAGACAGAATCATTGCCGCTTACTTCTTCTTTCGAAAGTACTGAAGCCTTTACATCCTCAACCGCAGCCGGTTTAAATTTCGTGAGAATAGCATATACGATATTTCCACCTACATAGAGTAAGGGAATGGCAATCAGAACAAGAACAACTTTTAGTATCATCCGCATATCAAATGGTTTATGGTTAAGTGATTGGTCTGGCTACAAAATACAATGAAATTCTTTACTGTATCATTAAATTTAAACATCACGAATCGGCATTTTCAAAAAAGAAGTCTATTTTTAGATAAACAAAATCAATCATGGCATATAAAGAACTCAGTTGGAATCAAGAAGGGACGAAATTATTTGCTCAAGGCTGGACGGTAGAGAACCCGAAGGCTGTGCTATGTATCGTGCATGGCTTTGCTGAACATGGAGGCCGATACGCACGACCGGCAGCATTTTTTAACGAACAAGGAATATCGGTGTTTGCCATCGATCAATTTGGGCACGGGAAAACAGAAGGAACAAGAGGGTATTCTCCTTCATATGAAGCAACGCTTGATTCGGTCGACAAACTTATTGCTGAAGCAAAATCTTTGTCGGGAAATGCACCTGTGTTTCTATGGGGTCATAGTATGGGTGGAAATGTTGTAGTCAACTACCTATTGCGTAGAAAACCGGCTATTCGTGGAGCAATCGCATCAGCGCCATGGTTAAGATTGGGCTTTGAACCACCAAAATTCAAAATCATGTTGGCGAAATTCATGAAAAACATTTATCCGAAGTTTCCTGAAAAAGCCAATTTGGATACATCGCACTTATCGCGAGATAAAGAAGAAGTGAAAAAATATGATAACGATCCGTTGGTACATAACCAAGCAACTGCAGGAACCTTTTTCGAAACATTTGATGCGGGCTATTGGGCGATAGAACATGCCGAAGCCTTAAGCAACGATTTGTTCTTATTCCACGGCACAGAAGACAAATTGATTTCTCCGCATGGATCTTCCGATTTTGCTAAAAATGCGCCTAAAAACCACCTTACTTTCAAACTATACGATGGTTTCTACCACGAACTCCACAACGAACCTGAAGTAGATAGAACACGAGTTTTAAATGATATGCTGCAATGGATTAATAGCAAACTTGCTTAACGCATTTAACTGATATGCAATAAAAAAGCCTTCGAAATTCGAAGGCTTTTTTATTGCATTACTTTAAGTATTAATAGTTCCAAAGGTCATGCTCGAACTCAAACATATTTTGTTTGATTCTTTCAGACTCTAACAACTGATCTATACCTGTAGCGTATTCTTTAATGTTTCTATCGTAAACGTTTGATTCTTTATAGATATAACTCTCAAACATTCTCGCTTCGAACAAATCTTCCCAACTTAAACGAACAGCATCATTCTTAGGATTGAACACCTCGTATTTAGCTAAGATAGGACGTAAGTCCGGATAATACACCCAATACATTACCTCATCACCGGCAACTGTTCCATCAGAAAGCACTAACTCACGAACCGGAGCTAATCCAATGATACGACAAACCATAGTTGATGTATTCTCGTTAAATACCCAGTCTTCTTTCAATCGGAACTTGATGATTTTATCCCAAGCCAACTCGTTTTTCACCACTTTAGTTTCTTCTTCCATGGTTACCGGGTTGATTTGTGTAACAGTATCCTCTTTGTATCCGATTTTTTTCACATCTTCTACAGGAAGCACTTGTTTGAATTGATCGCCATCAACAACACTATTATCGTAAACGGTAAGCTCACCATTTTTAGCAGCCGAGTGAATAATTTCAATCAAATATTGTTGAGGATATTTGAACGGTAGGTTCATTTTTTCTCGAACATCAATTGATCTCCAAATTCTTTTAGACCAAAATACATCCGCTTCACGAATAAAGTCGTACGGAATAACTTCCTTTTCTTTAGTCACTACTTTTTGATAAGCACCATCCAAAGGCTCCTGAGCAAAAGCTGCAAGCGCACCCAATGAAAGGGTTATAGTCGCCAATAGATTTTTCATATTCTTCATTGATTAGTTGATTTAGATAATCTGGAACGCAATCTGACCTAATTTTCTTGATTGACCATCCGGTCCAACAACTTTAATGTCATCCAAGAAAATGATATCTTTTGGTTTAGCTCTTCCCATGAAACCTTGCATTTGTGCATTGAATAACGGACCAGAAGTTTCTGAACGATATACATCTCCTTTAGAAGAGTAAATCATAGAGTAACTTTGAACGTTGAAACGTGCTTCAAAATCGAAGTTTTCAAGAATGGCTACAACCCCAGATTGTGCTTTAATTGTTCCTACTTGAGCATTACCTCCTCTCAATTTACCACCTAATGTTGGAACCGGATCCGGGATACGTTTAACACGTACCGGGAATTGGAAACCTTTTCCTCCTGTCACATTCACGTTGATAGTAGCTTGACCAACAGTTGTTGCTCTAGCGATATATTTACCGGGAGCTGCACCTTTACTTACTGATAGCCCACCACCAGTTCCGGAAACACTTGTTTTCTCAGCACCTGCGCCAGATGATACGGTAAGTGGGTTGTCAACTCCAATGTAAATTACATTCATTTTGTCCATCATCACCGCTGCACCTGTAGGTGTACCAACGGTATACTTGATATCCTTTTTCAAAGTAGCTATTGTTCCATCTGGTTTTGTATAAGATATACTAACCGGAACTGAATGCTCTCCTGCACCTGCAGCCGTAGTTTTGAATGTTGCCATTCCATCTTGCAAAGTAGTTGGAGATCCATTGATAACAATAGTAGGCTTAGAAGCCTCGCTAAATGCACCAACACCTGCATAAACTTCTACTGGATCGCCAGGCATACAATAGTTAGTGTTTGCAGAAGCAATCGCTTGGAATGCATCATAAACAACTTTTACCTGACCAATTTGCTTGAAATAATAGTCAACCATTTGAGCCTCAGCGCTTTTCACATCGCTTTGCAATTTACTCAAAATAGTAAGAGCAGCGATAGTAGGTGTCATGTGGAAATTGCTTTCCGACCATCCTTTACCGTCTTTTGAATATTGAGTTCCAGTATGTGAAGCAGGAATATCCATGCTAATAGGTAACGATTTGTCAAAATCAGCCAAATCCTTTTTAATTGTTTCTTGCAATTTAGGATTATCAGCAAACTCATTAGGGTCTAATACAGCCATGAGTTCTTTCTTAAATTTCAACATTTTATCATATACCTCTGTTCCTTTCTTTTGCTCAATCATCATGTAGGTAGGTGCATCGATATCATCCTCTTTGAATTCTTCGACTCCGTTCTCTACCTTGTAATCTGAACGTTTCTTAAGTTCAAGCTTAGTAGCTTCTAGAAAATTATACAAATCGGAAGACAATGCCTTCACTTTATCAGCTTTAGGTTTCCAAATTGCAGCTTTTGCCGCTGTTTGAGGATCCTTTACTGCCGATTCGAAAGCTTCGTACGTAGATTTGTTTTTATCTCCCACTACGTTGTTGGATTTCATAATGCTATTATTTACGGTCTTAAAAGCATTCAAAATCTCTTTTGATACGTTCAATGCTAGAAGGGCTGTTAACACGAGGTACATCATGTTAATCATCTTCTGCCTTGGCGTTAATTTACCACCTGCCATTTTTTATTTAGTTTTTTGTTGGATTAAAGGGTTGATTCTCTCACTGATTATTGCGGACGCATTGCAGACAACATGTTGCCATACACTGTGTTCAAAGAAGCAAGGTTTTTGTTCAACGCTCCTAATTGCTCTTTAAATTTAACGGCTTCGCTAGCTGTTTCAGTTAAAGCAACAGATGCGGTTTGTAATCCAGACAAAGATTGAGTAGCTGTAGTTGCAGCAGTTGCAAATCCTGTGATTGATCCAGAAGCAGCTTTTGCGTTTTTAGCAAAATCGTTAGAAGCTACTGTAGCGTCAGTTAAATCAGACATTTTAGATACGTTATCGCTCAAAGACGATAATCCTTTTCCCAAACTTCCAATTAATTCTGGACCTACTTTAGCATCTGATAATAATTTATCTAATTGTTGTGTTACAGAACCAGATGTACTAGATACTTTAGGAGCTACAGCTGATTCGCTTAACAATTGAGGATATACGTTTTCCCAGTTATAGTGTTGATCAACAAATTGAGGTTCGAAGGCAGAAACGATGAAGATTAACACCTCTGTTCCCATCCCTGCGATAAGCATGGCATTCGCACCAGGCCAGTGCATGATTTTAAACAAAGCTCCTGCAATTACGACAGCCGCACCGCCCGAGTAAACATAATTCAAAAGTGTTTTACCTTTTTTAGTTTCAAAGATTGATTTTTTTTCTGAAGCCATTTTGTTTTGTTTTTAATTTAAGGTTAAAGAGTTAAATGAATATTTAGGTTTATTGTAAGCTTATTTACTGTCAGCAATATCACGTCCCAAGAAAGTTGTAATACAACGGAAGCCGATATAAGATTTAGCTGAATCTGCATACTCCCAATGTCTTGTTCCGTTTTCGATATAGTAACCGATGTCTTTCCAAGAACCGCCACGGATTACTTTACGTTTCAATGTTTCAGACTCGTTTTTATCTGCATCGTAACGAATATCAGGGTTCAAGTCGTGAACGAAAGAGTATGAGTTTTCGTAGTAAGCAGAAGAAGTCCATTCTGCAGCATTACCTGCCATATTATATAGACCGTAATCGTTTGGCCAATAAGCATCAGCACGAACCGTGTAGAATCCTCCGTCTTCAGGATAGTTTCCTCTTCCCGGTTTGAAGTTAGCCAATACGCAACCCTTAGAATTTCTTACGTAAGGACCTCCCCAAGGATATGGAGCCAATTTTTTACCTCCACGAGCAGCATATTCCCACTCACTTTCAGTTGGCAAACGGAATTCATCCATCAATGGCTCTCCGTGTAAAGTTTTGTAGTCGGCCCAAAGTCTTGTTCTCCAAGCGCAGAATGCTTTTGACTGTGCAAAGGTAACACCTACTACCGGATAATCATCAAATGCCGGGTGATGGAAATAGTTACGAGTCATTGGCTCGTTATAAGAGTATGTGAAATCACGAACCCAAACTAATGTATCAGGATAAATCTGACATTTTTCATTCTTAATAAATTTGCTACGCTCAGCACCACGATTTTTTGATTTTGCTGCTTCTTTGTAGTCAATCCATTGATATACATACCAAAGTTTGTTCACATCAAGTTCTTTATAGCCAGCGTAACGTTGTGCTTCGGTAACAAAGATTTCTTCCAATTGCTCGTTACCCTCGGTTTTTTTCCAATCAATCTTTTGTTTCCAATCGATTTGTGACTTACCAGAGTTTGCATCTTCTTTTGTGTGTTCCAACATTACATGAGCAACTGAGTCACGCACCCAGTTCACAAACTGACGATACTCATTATTTGTAATTTCTGTATCATCCATATAAAATCCGACAATAGAAACCTGCTTGGCTCTTGCTACTTGAGCATTATTTACATCTTGATCGCTCGGTCCGATGTGCAAAACGCCTGATGGAATAAACACCATGCCATACGGTGTGATAGGATTCCATCGTGGACGGTCAGATTCACCCAACAATTGTCCATTGTAGCCTCCGCTACAACTTGCCAAGAATAAGGCAGTAGCAACAGATCCGATTCCTAGTAATGTTCTAATTTTTTTCATTGGTTATTTTTGAATTACTGTTTTTGGGTCTTTGTTATAATATTTTGAAAGATTGTAAATATAAAACTTTTATTTTTTAAAAACACAAGCAACCTATTAAAAAATTTTACGTCTTAAACTCTTTAAAGTTTCATAATTAACAATCTCTTTATAAAAATCGCGAATTATGATAGTAAGCGCCCTTTATAATCGTTGGTTTATAAGGCATAAAATAAGATAAACTTATTTCATGTGTTCCTGTATTGAACGATCTTAAAAATGAAATATTAGCGTCATAACTATATACAAGTTTAAATCCTTTGAAGTAGCCGCCCAAAAAAAATGAAAATGCATCAATTGTTTTAGCGCTATATCCTCTAAACGCAATTCCTGTCATAATATTGTCACGAATTGTTAAAAGTGTTGACAAATCCATCTGAACTTTTTGAAAGTTAGTCTTCAAAGCCAGTGATGGCTGTAGTTTCAAATTTTTCGACAAAACAAAATTATATCCACCGCTCAATTGAAAATAACGATCATTGGTATAGAAAAACTTGCTTGAAACACCATTAATTTTCTGCGTTGTGTATAGATGATTTGCTGCTACTGAAGCAAAATATTTCTCGTTTCCTAAATAGATACCGACTGAAAAATCGGGCGAAAATGCATTCGAATTTGCAATAGGAAGTTGAGGGTCTTTGTGATTAATGGCTGATGTATACTCGCCATCGGGAGTAATTATTTTACTGCCATCAATATTGGTATTGATAAATCCAACACCGGCCGCAACCCCTAGTGAAAACTGTGAGAATCTTTTTTGATAGGCATACGAAAGTTGTAAACCGGTGCTTCGTTGCAATCCAATCATATCGTTCACCAATGTTAAGCCTACCCCTCCATGGAGCGCAGTAACAGATGAAGAAACGGATAAACCCTGTGTTGTGGAAACCGTATTTGCTAAACCAACATACTGAATACGAGCCACTCCGGTCAATTCTAAACCCTTATTACTCCCCGCATAAGCCGGATTCAACAATAATCGATTGAACATATATTGCGTAAACTGGGGCTCGTTCTGCGCTAACGCAGCATTGCCCCCGTTCAAAAAAGCAATTGCAATAAAAATACTGAAGAATAAAACTCTAGTTGTCATTTCAAACTAAAGTTAAACATTTTACATCAATAATATACAGGATGGAGAATTTATTTTACGTCTTTTAAGTAGCTCTCTAATGCCGATGTAATGGAGGTATGATGATTTAAAGGCGCCATTACATGAATAGAAAGGTTTGCATCGATAACTGCATCTGCAGTAGTTCTTCCATAAATACCAATCTTCATTTTTCCCTGTTTGAATTTCGGGAAATTGTGTAAAAGAGAACTCAATCCGGTTGGACTGAACAAAATCAACATATCATAGTTGGCAATTTTCATGGTACTCAAATCGTTCGGAACGGTCTTATACATTACCGCTTCAACAAACTGAATTCCATTTTCTGACATGAATGAAGTAAGCTCATCTTGACTTCTAGTCTCCGGACAGATGTATAAAAACTTAGTAGTCTCTTTATGTTTGATCATCAAATTTTTCAATTCCTTATTGATGCCTGCATCGCTGAAGAAAACTTTGCGTTTTCGGTATTGTGTATATTTCTGAAGATATAAGGCAATAGCTTCAGAGGTACAGAAGAACTTTGTTTCTTGACTCATCTTTACACGCAACTCATCACACATTCTAAAAAAATGATCGATGGCATTACGACTTGTAAATACAATGCCACTAAAATCGGTAAGTACAATACGTTGCTTTCGAAAATCTTTGGTAGATACCCCTTCAACTTTAATAAACGGAATAAAATCGAACTTGATCCCAAATTTCTTTTCCAATTCGTAATATGGAGATTTTGCGGCCTCGGGTTGAGGTTGTGCAACAATAATATTTTTGAGTTTAGATTTCGGCTCCTGAGAAATGTGCTTATGATAATCGCGAACAGGTTTTTTCGCTACAATTGGAGAATGAGGAGTTTGGGATGGCGTAGAAATCAAAGTAGTAGCAAGTCTGTCGGTTGATTTCTCATCAGCCTTTTTGTTTACAGAATTGCTACTACCGTTAGATTTTTTTAAAAGCGAGGAACTGCTTAGCTTTTTTTTTGAGCTACAGCTTTTTTAGGAGCCGCTTTTTTAGCTGCTGCCTTTTTAGGAGCTGCTTTTTTAGCTGCTGCCTTTTTAGGAGCTGCTTTTTTTGCCGCTGCTTTTTTAGGAGCTGCTTTTTTAGCTACTGCCTTTTTAGGAGCTGCTTTTTTTGCTGCTGCTTTTTTAGGAGCTGCTTTTTTTGCTGCTGCTTTTTTAGGAGCTGCTTTTTTAGCTGGTGCTTTTGTTGCCATGATTAAGAAGCAATTTTGGTTAACAATTTGATTAATAGAAATACACTAAGTATTTCAACGGTGCAAACATAAAGTAAAAAGTGATACACACTTTTATACATCATCTGTATAGATGTGGATAACCCTCGCCATACAAAAATCAGAACATTTAAAATTACAATCACCAAAAACAAATACACAAACATGTATGCATCACTCTTCGATGCAACATAAATCATCAACACTGTTGGAAACACAGCAATTCCAAGCACTTTGACAATCATCATAAAATCATTCACATAACTCTCTGCCGCTTCTTCTTCTTCAAACAAAAAGCCCAACGTGTTTACCACCAATACTTTCAGACCTAAAAAAAATGTGAATAAAAAAATTAGTTTGATAAAGAATTGAATTGTATAATGATTCATTTCGCCATAAAAATACAACAACGTATACATTGTCATTACCGACAAATTCACCACTGCAATCAACAATAACATCAAAGAAAAGTTAGACATAGATGTTCCTTTGTTTCTGTTTATCTGTGTCGCAAGCTGCTTATTCATCAACGATTGAAAGAGTTCTTGAAAATCGCGTTTGTACAACAACCGTATAATCACAAACAAAAACAATGCAACAACAATCCATAAAAAAACAAGAACCGAAGATTGATGTGGACGCAATAATTCAAAATCATTCTTTGTGATTTTTTGTCCGGAAGTAATCCAAGATTGTAGTCTAGATAATGTTTCATTGGATTGTATAAAGCTAGTGTCTATTACTTTAGGCGTAGTATCTATTTGCACTACAACAGGTTGCACTAGTGTATCTGCGTTTTGTGCAACAGCAAAAAAACTATTGAACATCACCATCAAGAAAAGAAAAACACTTGATCGCTTTAGCAATTGAACCCATTTAAAAATAGTTGATATACCCAACATGAATCTTTGACGATTTAAAAGTAATCTTTTCATCTTGCCTTGCACCCAAAGCATAACTGAGCGCAAACATACCGATTTTGGTTTCAATTGCGGCACCCGCACCAAAACCATAAGGAAAATCGAACTGCTGATTTCGTGTTGGACGATTTTCTTTTACCATAGCACTATTCACAAACAAAAAGAAAAAAGCATTCTTTGAAAGCAAGTATCGATATTCAGCATTCAGCATAACATAATATGGGGTGTAGATAGAACGATCATCAAATCCACGAAGTGATGTTGTTCCTCCAATTCGATACAATTCGCTCTCTGTAATTTTATTATTGAAAATGTATTTGGCCTCGAGGTTCGTTCGAATGGTTTGTCGCTTTGCAATTTTCCAATATTTGTCAACAGCAACTGATAGGTTCATCACAAAAGACTTCAACCGAAGGGAATCGTATAAATAACCGAAAGACTTCCCTTCTTGTGTATCAAACAAAGAAGCCACCACATTATTCTTCTTAATATTCTTTAAACCAAATGCAGCCGATACAGCCAGCGTATATCCTGAAGTGGGATTGAAACGGTAATTTAATCGCTGCTGAAAAAACTCCACGGCAATTTGATTTGAATTTACATCCAACACCGGAGGCAATGTTCGATTTGCTTTTATGTAATTGGTATCAACATTCACCACTATTGTACTTTGCTGTCGATACGACAAACGAATGTAATCGCTCCCGGGCATTTGATATTGGACGCCATAATCGCCACCGATATTTAAAAAGGAGGTGTCCTTTTTGTACAATTGAAATCGAGCATTAACCCCTACAGGCAAACCCAACAGATAAGGATAAATAAGTTGCACGTCTAATGTTTGTGTTTTCGGTTGCAGCTTTTCCCATTTTACCCGGAACTCTTCGCCCATACCAAATGGACTAACTAAATGTAATTGTGCCTGGCCGGTAATTAATAATTTTTGTCCTGCACCGCCTGGCAAAAAGCCCACCAACAAATCGAACTGATTTGCTTTGCGATCTTTTAGAAACACATTTACTTTTGCTTTCCCGTTTTGAAAACTTACTGTTGGTGATTGTGTTTGTTCGGCAAAAGTCAGTAAACTCAAACGGCTTTCCACCTTCTTCACTAAAGACTCCTTGTATGATTTACCTGCCTTTATCCCTAAATAGTTTTTTATAAATACACGTCTGATCTTAGTTTGCAGTTTTAATGCAACGGTATCAAATACAAATTTATCGTGTGGCTCAACAAATAGTTTTGCAGAGAACGATTCAGGATTTAAAACGAAACTATCTAAATAACATTCTGCAAATGGATAACCCATTTCTTCTAGGTTTTTGACAACAGCATCTTTAACTCTAGGCAAGTCACTTACATCCGTTGGTTTACTTTTATCTAAATAATTCGATAGCCCCAAACGTGCAACTTGGCCATCTAAAATGTTCCCGTTTTGCAAATAGATTTGCTTTTGTTTTTGTCCTATATATATGTATGTATGAACAACCTCCCCTTCAAAGAAAAACGAATCGATAGAAGCACCTGCATATCCGGCTTCGCGTAGATGACCTGTAAGCCTTGTGAACAAAAGGTTTACGCCTACACTGTCTTTAGTTTGTTTGGGAAACAACTTAGTATTAACTGCAAATGAATCGGCTCTGTGAAAAATGAAAGTCCACTTTCTTTGCCCAAAAGAAAGCAGCGTAAAAAGCAAAAAGAAAAGTAAAAGTTGGTTTTTCACTGTATTAAAAATACAAAAACCAAGATGAGAATCTAGTTGAAAAGGATTATTCTCTAGGTAAGATGATTCAACAATGAAATAATTTTCCAATCTTCGAAGTCTGAAACTCAGCAATTGGCAGGCATTTACATTCATATTCCGTTTTGCAAACAAGCATGCACCTATTGCAATTTCTATTTTGTGAATACAGTTTCTCGAAAAGAACAATTTATTGAAGCCTTAATTCATGAAATGGAAATGAGTAAAGACTATCTGCTTGGAGAAACTATTGAAACAATCTACTTAGGAGGAGGCACTCCTTCATTATTAGAACAGCATGATTTAGATCGTATCTTCGATACATTATATAAACTACATCGTATTGATTTGAAAGAATGTACCATCGAGGTTAACCCCGATGATCTGTCAGTAGAAAAGTTAGACATGCTGAAATCCTTTCCAATCGACCGTTTGAGCATAGGGATACAATCGTTTTTTAATCAAGACTTAGCGTTTATGCATAGAGCGCATAACGCCTACGAAGCCGAACAGAGTATTGTAAAAGCACAAAACAAAGGTTTCGATAACATCACCATCGATTTAATTTATGGCACTCCGGGATTAAGCCTGAAGGGATGGGAAGAAAACTTAATGAAAGCAAATTCGCTTGGCGTAAAACATCTTTCGTGTTATGCGCTTACGGTTGAACCCAAAACAAAACTTTATCAATCGGTAAAAAAAGGATTAGCGGCTGCACCAAACGATGAAAAGACAAATGCACAATTTGATTTCTTGATGGACTTTGCTCGGTTAAATGGATTTCAGCATTATGAGATTTCGAATTTTGGGAAAGAAAATTATTTGGCCATCCATAACACCAACTATTGGAAAGGCGAAAAATATTTAGGGCTGGGGCCATCAGCGCATTCTTTCAATCATCACTCCAGAAGATGGAATGTAGCAAACCTGAATAATTACATCAAAGCGATGAGTGCAGGTGAGACATGTTACTCTGAAGAAGTTTTGTCACTAGAAGATCAAACCAACGAATATATCATGACATCGCTAAGAACCCAATGGGGATGCAACACAGAGAAGATTCCAACGCAATTTAAAGACACCTTTTCTGATTCCTTGAAAAAAATCCCTACAGCATACTATCATTTTTCAAACAATCATTTAATATTGACGCAGGCCGGAAAACATTTTGCGGACTATATTGCATCCGAACTTTTTATACTTTAACTATGGCAAACATTAGACCATTTCGCGCATTACGCCCACTGCAACAACTTGTTGAACAGGTAGCTACACTTCCGTACGATGTTATGAATACTGCAGAAGCAAAAGCAATGGCAGAAGGCAACCCAAATTCCTTTTTGCATGTGAGCAGAGCTGAAATCGATTTGCCACAAGAGGTAGATATTCACTCTGCTGCAGTTTATGCGAAAGCAAATGAGAATTTCAGGAAACTAATTGCAGATGGAGTTTTGGTTCAAGAAGAAAAACCTTGCTACTATATTTATGCGCAAACGATGAACGGTAGACGACAGTTTGGCATCGCTGCATGCTCATCGATTGACGATTATTTTTCTGACACTATAAAGAAACACGAATTTACACGTCCGGAAAAAGAGCTCGATAGAATTCAACATATGGAGGCAGTACAAGCACATGTGGGTCCAATATTCCTTACATATCCAACCAATAATACGATAAAAGAAATTGTAGCATCGGTGAGTGCAGGAGCTCCAACTTATGCTTTTACTGCAGTTGATGGTGTAACGCATCAATTATGGATCGTAAATGATGACGCCTTGATTCAAAAAATCTCAACTACGTTTTCTACAGAAATCCCTTTCACTTATATTGCTGATGGGCATCATAGGGCTGCATCGGCTGCCAAAGTGGGTTTAAAATTAAGAGAGAACGGTGGAAATAGTGACGCAGAATACAACTTCTTTTTATCAGTTCTATTTCCATCAGACGAGTTAGCTATTATGGATTACAATCGTTTGGTAAAAGATTTGAACGGCTATTCGGCAAATGAATTTATCGATAAAATAAAAGTGAATTTTGAGTTGAATAGTATTGCTGATACCGAAGCTAAACCCAAACAGCCTAATCACTTTGGGATGTATCTTGACCAACAATGGTACCGATTAACGGCTAAAAGCAATATTATAAAAACTGATCCTATTGGGATTTTAGATGTTACAATACTACAAGACAATGTGCTTGCACCTCTTTTGAACATTATCGATCCGCGAACCGACACACGCATTGATTTTGTTGGAGGAATCAGAGGTCTTGGCGAATTAAAGAAACGAGTTGATAGTGGAGAACATCAAGTTGCTTTTGCACTGTACCCGGTATCATTGGAACAGCTCATTGCGATTGCCGACTCGGGTAATGTAATGCCACCGAAATCAACTTGGTTTGAACCCAAATTGAGAGATGGACTTTTATGTCATTTGTTTTAATGGAGTTTTCCTACAATAGCGGCAGCAATTGTTGCTAACTCTTCTTTAGTAAGATGTAACTTCGGATCGCTGAAGTTAATGGCGCCAGAATGAAGCGGAATTAGGTGAACGTGTGCGTGTGGAACTTCGAGCCCTACTACTGCAACACCAATTCTTTTACATGGAACTGCGGTTTGTATCGCTAGTGCAATTTTCTTGGACACTTGCATTAATCCTTGATAGATTTCATCGCTTAAATCAAAGATGTAATCTACCTCTTGTTTTGGCACTACAAGTGTGTGGCCTTTGGCTAAGGGACTAATATCTAAAAAGGCAAAATAGTTTTCGTCTTCATAAATCTTATAGCAAGGAATATCGCCATTGATGATTTTTGTAAAAATTGATGCCATTGGATTTTATTTAGATAGAAATAGACAGAATTTCTAATTCCATTGCTCCGGCAGGTGTTTGCGCTACAGCTATTTCACCAATTTTTTTCCCAAGTAATGCTCTGCCAATAGGAGAGTTAGAAGAAATTTTACCAGCCTTTAAATCTGCTTCCGCTTCACTAACTACATTAAACGTTTGTTCCTTATTGAGCTTTTTATTAAACACTTTCACTTTAGAAAGTATGCCTACTTTAGAAATATCCACCTTCGATTCGTCCAAAATACGAGCACTTCCGAATTGGTTTTCCATGTTGGCAATCTTTGCTTCAAGCAAAGCCAGTTCTTCACGTGCAGCATGATATTCGGCATTTTCCGATAAGTCACCCTTTTCTCTTGCTTCTGCAATTGCGTTAGAAATCTCCGGACGTTTTACCGTTTTCAAGAATCTCAACTCCTTTTCCAGGTGCTCATAACCTTCTTTGGTCATATAATTTATATCTGCCATAATACATTTTGGTTTATTCTACTAAAAATCAAAAGACGCCTATTCGGGCGTCTTTTGATTCACAAATTTAGTGCTATTTATGAATTGAACAAGCGATTAATATTCCATGTTCACTTCAACTCTTCTGTTTTTAGCTCTTCCGGCTTCAGAATCGTTTTTGTATTTCGGTTTATCCGGACCAAAAGCAGATGTGCTTACTTTACTTCCGTTAACTCCTTTTGAAGTAACATATGCTTTTACTGCATCAACTCTATCTTGAGAAAGCTTCACATTTTTATCTCTATCACCTACATTATCAGTATGACCGGCAAGTGATAATTTGTATGATGGATTCTTTTTCATGATGTTAATCAAGTAGTTCAAATACGGATAAGATTTTTTCTGAATTACTGCAGAACCCGTTTCGAACTGAACTAAATCGTAATCATTAAATTTCAATTGTGTTTTTCCATCAACAACTACTGTATCTACATCACCACCTTTATAGTCCGTTTTTTCATAAGTCGTAGGAACAAGAATTGTATCTTTTTGGATTACAATTTCTGTTTTAGTAACTTGAACAGTATCAATTTTCACAATCGGTGTTTCTGCTTTTACTTTCAAATCAGCATTAACTTTCAATAAAGAATCTACTAATTGCTGTTTTTCAACTAATTCTACTTCTGCTTTTTTCTTTCCCTTCTTTGAAGTTTTAGCAACAGTTGCTACTTCCTCCTCTTGCATTGCCGATTTAGATGCTGCTTTTTCAGCGTCCTTTTCTTTCTCTTTAGGTGTTCCACCTAAGTTAAATCGAATACCTACTGTATGAGAGCCTGTAAAGTGAGTGTTCAATCCTGTCATGCGATACGCATAATCGATTCCTAAGCTAGAACCAGTTCCATCTTTTTTGAAAGGAACATTAACACTCATTCCTGCAGCAAGACCATTGTAAGCAGTCTTTCTCGTTTCAGTTTTAAAGATTCCATTTTCCATTCTGTATGCTGCGCGCAACATAAATATTTCTTTAAATGCAAACTCTAAGCCTGCGCCATATTGATCGTTACCATAAGCATTCGCAGTAAACTGTGCCATAGGTGTTAAACGAAAATTCTGAGTATATTTCTTTGGTGCGATTTCAATTTTGTTTCCAAAATAGATATCGTACGATGCACCGATATTCAACTGAATTGGCAACTCATACTTGGCTGATTTTCTATCTACTTGCAAAGAGTATCCGCCATCAGTTGTACCATCAATAGCAAAGCCGTCCCCTTTCAACTTCATTGAAGTTCCTATGTTTCGAAGAGAAACCCCGAAATGGATGTTTTCTTTCTTACCTGTGGTATATTGTAAACCAGCATCGAAACTGAATCCTGTTGCACTAATGTTTGAGATTCCTTCCGTTACTAAACGAACGGTAACCCCTCCAGAGATAACATTGCCCCCTGTTAAGGCAGTAGAGCCTAATGCAAAGTTCTTTCCGTAACTCAACCCAATATTAAAGAATGTTGGTTTAAATTGACCGATTCCTCCTTCAGGTGAATTAACAGTCGTTTTTTCAATTGACCCAATGTTTACAGCGTTAATAGAAACGGCAATTGCATTTCCTTTTATACGTTGTGAAACACCGGCTTGAATTAGAGACAACCCTGATCCAGTTAACCAAGAGGTATAGTTTGCAAGAATTTCCGTTCTTTTTGTAAACGCTACTCCAGCAGGATTCAACCGTTCTGCTTCCAAGCCCTGTACTGATGCACAGTTCAATCCCCAAAGACCTGCTGTTCTTCCATAGCCGTTCATATTCAATTCCAATGCGCCAGCTTCCCCCCTTCTATCCGGATTTCCTGCAAATGCACTCACAGCAAGCAATCCAACAATACCGTTTATTAAAATTTTCTTCATACGCTTATCTTTTCAAAAAAATTAGAAATTAGATACATCTGCCGGACGCATTGCGCCAAACCATTTCAATGTTTTGCTGCCAATATTCGGTGCATCAACAACAAATAAATAAACTCCACTCGCTACCGGAACATTTTTCTCGTTTTTCAAATCCCACTCAGCAGAGTTATCCAAGTTTGCTGCACTTCTATCGATATTACTACCATCGGAAATTTCGATAGGCACTCCTGTTTGTGGATCCGGATCAGTTGTGTTTATTGAACGTCTTATAGTTCTAATCAATGTACCATCCAATGCATATACTGTAATTGTACAGTTATTTGGAAGGTTCGTGATTTTAACGCGTGTATCGGCAGCATTTTTTTCGTAAGCAGAATATGCTAAATATGGATTTGGTACAATTCTGATTTTATCCAATGCTGATTTCGCAACTTCAGCTACGTTGTCTTTTGGTCCCATACCAACAGTGCTAAATCTGTAACGAGGGAAAGTATCAGTAGAAGTGGCGTTCGTTGCAAATTTTGCAAACGGTTTCTGAACACGAAGCTTCACAGTAACTGTACTTGGAATTACTCCATCCTGCAAAGAATTCAACTTAAATCCAGGTGTCAAATATGGTATAGAAGTATACATGATTTGACGATACAAATCTGCGTAACCACTTGGATATGCGCTAGTATTGTTTGTTGGCGTGATGCGGAACAACGCTAAAAGACTATCTCTCATGGCTTGTCCTCCATCATATGGCGTTTCCATTACATAAATAAAATGTTTTCCGCCAAAGAATGGAATGTTAGGTATTGTCCCTCCATAATTTAAATCTCCATACACTTTAGATGTCGGATTCCACAACATGTCTCGTCCATTCTCATCCGCGAATTCAGAAGACTCTCCGAATGCAATGTTCAAACGTTGACCTGTTTCTACATTAATTGCATAACCAGGGAACCATGAACGGCCAGTATCTGGTAATGCAGTATTTGGATCGTCAAAGTTGTTTCCATCTTTATCTTTAGAAAGCGCCATTCTTAATTGTCCTTTTCTTGCATTTCTTCCAACAAGGGCAGCACCTTCAGTGTTTGCTTCTTCTTCACCTGTTTCGAACACAATACATTGAGACCATTTACTCTTATCAGATGTAAATACAATATCTACACTTTGTAATCGATCCAAGGTGTTTTGTGGCGGAGCCGGTATATAGGTTGCAGTAGGTAATTTACCCCAAGCATCCCATTTAAAGCCAGGATTGTGAACAGATACGGGTTGTGCCGCATTTGTAGGTGTTCCAACAAAGTGATAGTTGGAAGTTAAACAATATGGCGCCCAAGTTCCACCGGCAATATTTTCAAACCCTTTATCCGGAT
>ENA-UOYA01000622-UOYA01000622.1-activated-sludge-metagenome-genome-assembly--contig:-NODE-622-length-43540-cov-8.917397_pt1 | contig 43540 bp, 62 predicted proteins | sample MGYA00238163_ERZ764804 | MGnify/ENA primary metagenome ERZ764804 (study PRJEB28919, sample SAMN05720223) | activated sludge metagenome | isolation source: Anaerobic digester | place: Hong Kong...
CCAAGAGTTAGAGGTGTGGCGATGAATCCTGTTGATCACCCTATGGGTGGTGGTGAAGGTAGATCTTCTGGAGGACATCCTAGAAGTAGAAAAGGATTGCCAGCAAAAGGTTATAAGACTAGAGACAAAAAGAAAGCATCTAATAAACTAATAATTTCTAGAAGGAAAAACTCAAAATAAGAATGGCTCGATCAGTAAAGAAAGGACCTTATGTGTTCCATAAACTTCTTGCAAAAGTATTAAAAGCTAAGGAGACAAATAAGAAAGCAGTTATCAAAACGTGGTCAAGGGCTTCTATGATTATACCAGATATGGTAGGCGAAACAATAGCAGTTCATAATGGTAAGACATTTGTACCTGTATTTGTTACTGAAAATATGGTTGGTCATAAATTAGGAGAGTTTTCACCAACTCGTAATTTCCGTGGACACGGTGGCAATAAGAAAAAATAATTTGAATTAATCTAAGAATAATTAATAAAGATGGAAGCAGTAGCGAAACTTAGAAATTGTCCGATGTCGCCTCGAAAAATGCGACTAGTAGTGGATAATATTCGTGGTAAAAACGTAGCTGATGCCCTCAATATATTGAAATTTACTAACAAAGAAGCAGCTATTTGGCTAGAAAAACTTGTTCGTTCAGTAATTTCAAATTGGGAAATCAAATCAGGATTAAGTGCAGATTCATATAATCTATATCTTAAAACAGCTTTTGTAGATGGAGGAACAATGATGAAGCGTTTTCAACCTGCACCACAGGGAAGAGCACATAAAATAAGAAAACGTACTAATCATGTTACTTTAATTGTTGAAAATAAAATTAAAATTGCAGAAACTGAGGAAACTACAGTAGAAGCATAATAGATAAATGTCAAAATAAACCAAAATGGGTCAAAAGACAAATCCAATAGGAAATCGCTTAGGAATCATTAGAGGATGGGATTCTAACTGGTATGGTGGAAAAGAGTTTGGTCTTAAAGTAGTTGAAGATGAAAAAATCAGAAATTATTTAAAAGCTCGTATTCAAAAAGGTGGAATTGGAAAAATTGTAATTGAAAGAACTCTTAAAAGGGTAACTGTTACAATTCATACATCAAGACCTGGTATCATTATCGGAAAAGGCGGTAATGAGGTTGATAGAATTAGAGAAGAGTTGAAAAAATTATCTGGCAAAGAAGTTCAAATTAATATTGTTGAAATTCGCAAACCAGAGTTAGATGCTACAATTGTTGGTGAATCAATTGCAAAGCAAATAGAATCAAGAATAAATTACAGAAGAGCTATTAAAATGGCTATTCAATCAACTATAAGAACTGGAGCTGAAGGTATTAAAGTTAGAATATCAGGAAGATTGAATGGTGCAGATATGGCAAGATCTGAAGAATATAAAGAAGGTAGAACACCTTTACATACTTTTAGAGCTGATATCGATTTTGCTATAAGTGAGGCTCAAACAGTTTATGGAAAAATTGGTTTGAAAGTTTGGATTTGTAAAGGTGAAGTTTTTACAAAGAGAGACTTGACTCCGATTGCTGGAGAACCTAGTGATAAGAAAGAAGGTTTACAAAGAAGAAATTTTAGTGGAGAAAAGCAAGATCGAAGAGGTGGAGATAATAGAGATAGAAAGAAAGGATCAAATAATAGACCCGATAAACGCAAAAAGTAATATAATTGCCTAGATTTAGGTACTTTTTTTAAAAATTCAAAGCTGACAGGGATGTTACAGCCTAAAAGGACAAAATATCGCAAACAACAAAAAGGAAGAAACAAAGGCCTAGCTTATAGAGGAGCTTTAGTATCTTTTGGTTCTTTTGGTTTGAAATCGTTAGAACCATCTAGAATAACAAGTAGACAAATTGAGTCTGCCCGTATTGCGATGACAAGATATATGAAACGTGATGGTAAAGTATGGATTAGAATTTTTCCAGACAAGCCAGTTACTTCAAAACCTGCAGAGGTTCGTATGGGTAAAGGTAAAGGATCCTTGGATCATTATGTAGCATTAGTTAAGCCAGGTACTATAATGTTCGAAATTGATGGGGTTTCATCAGAAATTGCACATGAGGCTTTAAGACTTGCTGCTCAAAAATTACCTGTTGCTACTAGAACTGTTGTAAGAGCTGATTACGTAGAATAAAATTCAATTCATAATATCAAAATATTACAACAATGGAAAGTAAAAATATAAAAGAATTGGCTGATGATGTCTTGATGAGTGAATTAAAAAGTGCTCAAATAGAATATAATAGTTCAATTTTTGAACATTCAGCTCAAGGAATAGCAAATCCATTAACACTTAGAAGCATGAGAAGAGAGATTGCAAGATATAAAACTGAAGTTAGACGAAGAGAACTTGCAAATTTCACTCCTGATCAAATTAATAAACGCTCAAAAATTAGAGCAAGAAGAAGAAAATAAACCATCGAAACTTTTTTTGTTCAGTATGGAAAGAAATATTAGAAAACAAAAAATTGGAATAGTTACAAGTAATAAAATGGATAAAACCATTACTGTTTCTATCGAAAGAAAACTAAGGCATCCAATTTATGGAAAGTTTGTAAAGAAAACAAACAAATTCCATGCTCATGATGAGAAAAACGAATGTAATATCGGTGATGTAGTTCGTATTTCTGAAACAAGACCATTGAGTAAGTTGAAGTCTTGGAGATTATTAGAAATTTTAGAAAGGGCTAAGTAATTAGTTTTTTATAAATAAAAAAGTTGGTAGAAATACCTTAAATTAATTCAGTCATGATCCAACAAGAATCTAGATTAAGAGTAGCAGATAATAGTGGTGCAAAAGAAGTACTTTGCATCAGAGTATTAGGCGGGTCTTTCAGAAGATATGCTTCTCTTGGTGATAAAATTGTGGTAACTGTAAAGGATGCAAGTCCAGGTGGTATTAAAAAAGGTACAGTATCTAAGGCTGTTGTAGTTAGAACGAAAAAGGAAGTTCGTAGAAAGGATGGTTCTTATATTCGTTTTGATGACAATGCCGTGGTATTATTAAATAATGCAGATGAGCCAAGAGGTTCTCGTATTTTTGGTCCTGTAGCTCGTGAATTGAGAGACAAAGATTATATGAGAATTGTATCATTGGCACCAGAAGTATTATAATTAGTTTGATAACAATTAGAAAATTAGTATTATGTCAACTAATAAAATCCAAAAGCGTTTCCAACCAAAATTAAAGGTTAAGAAAGGCGATAAAGTAAAAGTTATTGCTGGAAATAGTAAGGGAGAAGAAGGTGAAATTATTAAAGTTTATCCTGAAAAAAATAGAGCTGTTGTAGAAGGCGTTAACATGAGAAAACGCCATGCTAAAGGAAATCAACCTGGCTCTGGACAAATTCAGGAATTTGCAGCTCCAATAAATATTTCAAATTTGATGGTTATTGACCCTAAAAATGGTCAACCAACAAGAGTTGGAAGAAAAGAGGTAGAAGGAAAGTTAGTAAGATATTCAAAAAAAACAGGTGAAATTCTTTAGTGATGAGCTATACACCAAGATTTAAAGAAAAGTATTTAAAAGAAGTTATTCCTGCATTAATGGAACAATTTCAATATAAATCTGTTATGCAAGTTCCAAGATTAGTGAAAATTAGCATTAATCAAGGAGTAGGAGCGGCTACAAGTGATAAGAAACTATTAGAAGCTGCAGCAGCAGACATTACAACTATTACAGGACAAAAAGCTGTATTGACAAAAGCTAAAAATTCTGTATCGAACTTTAAGTTACGTGAAGGAATGCCAATTGGCGTTAAAGTAACTTTAAGACATAATAAAATGTATGAGTTTTTAGATCGTTTTTGCACAGTTGCTTTGCCGAGGGTAAGGGATTTTAAAGGTATAAATGATAAGAGTTTTGACGGTAGAGGTAATTACTCTATGGGTATAACAGAACATATTATATTCCCTGAGATTGATATTGATAAAGTAAATAAGATCATGGGATTAGATATCAATTTTGTTACAACAGCAAATACTGATGCAGAATCATTAGCCTTATTAAAAGCGTTAGGTTTACCATTCAAAAACCAAAAAAATTAATTTAAATGGCAAAGAAATCTGTCATCGCAAGAGAGAAGAAAAAGCAAAGATTGGTTGCTAAATATGCTGATCTTCGCAAAAAACTAAAAGAAGAAGGAAAATGGGATGAGTTAGACACTTTACCTAGGAATTCTTCAAAAATTAGATTGAAAAATCGTTGTTTACTTACTGGTCGTCCTAAGGGATATATGAGAGATTTTGCAATCTGTCGTGTTATGTTCAGAAAGATGGCTAATGAAGGAAAGATTCCTGGTATAACAAAAGCTAGTTGGTAATAATTTTTTAAACTTGTTAATATAAAATAACAATGGCAGTAACAGATCCAATCGCAGACTATTTGACTCGAATACGCAATGCACAGCAGGCGGGTCATAGCGTTGTGGAAATCCCTGCTTCCAATATTAAAAAACGTATAACTGAAATCTTATATGATCAAGGTTATATTTCTAAGTATAAATTCGCAGATGACGAAGGAAAACAAGGATTAATTAAGATTGCACTTAAATATGACCCTTATACTAAAAGACCAGTTATCCAAAGTTTGAGCAGAATTAGTAAGCCAGGGCTAAGAAAGTATTCTAAGTCTGATGAAATTCCTAGAGTAATTAATGGATTAGGAATTGCAATCGTATCTACTTCAAAAGGAGTGATGACTGACAAACAAGCTAGAAATGAAAATGTTGGAGGTGAAATTTTGTGTTTCATTTCATAATGAATTTTGAATTAAATTAAAATATCAATACCATGTCAAGAATAGGAAAAGCGCCTATAACGCTACCTAAAGGTGTGGAGATCTCAGTTACTAAAAGTAATTTGGTAACTGTAAAAGGTCCGAAAGGTACATTATCACAAAAGGTTGACCAAGATATATCTTTGTCAATAGAAGATGGTGTATTGAATCTAACTAGACCTACAGATCAAAAAAGACACAAGTCTATGCATGGCCTATATAGGGCTTTATTAAGTAATATGGTTTCTGGGGTTTCTGATGGTTACGAGAAAACTATGGAACTAATTGGTGTGGGTTATAGATGTTCAAATACTGGTAATTTATTAGAACTTACTTTAGGTTTCTCACATCCAATTATGTTTGAAATCCCTAAAGAATTGAAAGTTGAAACTAAACAAGAAAAAGGACAGGCTCCTACGATTATTTTGTCTGGTATAGATAAACAATTATTGGGTCAAGTTGCTGCAAAGATTAGAGCGTTTAGAAAACCTGAACCATATAAAGGAAAAGGTATTAAGTTTGCTGGAGAAGTAATAAGAAGAAAAGCAGGTAAAACTGCTGGTAAGAAATAATAATACTTAGTATTATAATATTTAAGTTGCTAAAATAATTAGAAATGAAAGTAACTAAAGCCGGTAGTAGAAAAAGAATTCACTATCGAGTAAGGAAGAAAGTTAATGGTACAAGTGAAAGACCTAGATTAGCTATTTTTAGAAGTAATAAATTTATATATTGTCAAGCAATTGATGATATTAATAGTAATACTATTGCTCAAGCTAGTTCAAGAGAAACTGAAATTGGATCTGGATCTAAAACCGATCAAGCTAAAGAAGTTGGAAAATTAATTGCATCAAGATTGTTACAAGAGAAAATTGATGCTGTAGTTTTTGATAGAGGAGGTTTCTTATATCATGGTAGAGTTAAATCATTAGCAGACGGTGCTAGAGAAGGTGGTTTACAATTTTAAGAATATTCAATTTATTAATAAATGGCAAATAAAACACCAAACAGAGTTAAACCTGCAGAATCCGAATTAAAGGAGAAAATGGTTGCTCTTAATAGAGTTGCAAAGGTTACAAAAGGAGGTAGAACTTTTAGTTTTGCTGCAATTGTTGTAGTTGGTGATGAAAATGGTACTGTTGGTCAAGGTTTAGGTAAGGCAAGAGAGGTTTCTGATGCGATTACAAAGGCTGTTGATGATGCTAAGAAAAACTTAGTAAAAGTTCCAATTTATAAAGGTACTATACCTCATGAGCAAAATGGCAAATTTGGTGCAGGAAAGGTTTTAATTAAACCAGCTTCTAATGGTACAGGAGTTATTGCTGGAGGTGCTATGCGAGCAGTTTTAGAGATGGCAGGAGTACATAATGTATTGGCGAAGTCAATGGGATCTTCAAATCCTCATAATGTTGTGAAAGCAACAATAGACGCATTAGCAAAACTTAGAAGTCCGTTAGAAGTATCTAGAGTTCGAAGTGTGACAACTGAGAAATTATTTAAAGGATAATCCAATTAGTAATATTGATTAAAAGCATTTATAATGGCAAAAATTAAAATTACGCAAGTTAAAAGTATAATTAAGCGACCAAGGGATCAAAAAGAAACTATGGTAGCATTGAAATTAACAAAAATGAATAAAACTGTAGTTCACGAAGCTACTCCGCAAATTTTGGGGATGGTTCATAAAGTGCAACATATGGTTAAAGTAGAGAATATATAAAATAATTTTATAATTTGATCCTTATGGAATTACATTCATTAAAACCTGCAAAAGGTTCAGTAAAAAATAAGAAAAGAGTTGCAAGAGGTCAAGGCTCTGGTTCTGCAGGTACTGCTGGAAGAGGTCATAAAGGTGATGGATCTCGATCTGGTTCTTATTCAAAAAGAGGATTTGAAGGTGGTCAAATGCCAATGCACAGAAGACTTCCAAAGAAAGGTTTCAAGAATATTAATAGAGTAGAATTTGTTGGAATCAATATTGGTCGATTAGAGGAAATTGCTACTAAATATAATGTTTCTACAATTAATACAACAAATTTATTTGAATTAGGTATTATTAGTAGAAATGATAAAATTAAAATTTTGGGAAGTGGAGAACTAACAAAGTCGTTAAGTGTCTCAGCTCATGCTTTTTCAGAATCTGCAAAACTTACTATTGAGCAAAAAGGCGGAAATGTTAATCTTGTTTAATAGACTAGAATGAAAAAATTATTTACTACCATACAAAATATTTGGAAAATTGATGAGTTAAGAAAACGTATTCTTTATACGTTTGCTTTATTAGCAGTTTTCAGATTAGGATCATTTATTGTATTACCTGGTGTTATACCTTCCGTATTGGAGAAAGGTCATGGTAATTCAAGTGATTTATTAGGTTTAATTAATGCTTTTACAGGTGGTGCTTTTAATAACGCTGCCATTTTTGCATTAGGGATTATGCCATATATTACTGCTTCAATTATTATCCAACTTTTAGGGTTTGCTGTTCCTTATTTTCAAAGACTTCAGCAAAGAGAAGGAGAGTCAGGCAGAAAGAAGCTGAATCAAATCTCAAGAATGTTAGCTGTAGCTGTAACCTTATTACAAGGTGGAGGTTATTTAACATATTTGACAGCACAAGGTGCTGTAGATCATTCTATTCCACAAGGAATATTTTGGTTCTGTAATATTATTGTTCTAGCATCTGGAACAATATTCGCAATGTGGCTTGGTGAGAGAATTACTGAAAAAGGTATAGGGAATGGTACATCATTAATCATTATGACTGGAATTATTGCTAGATTACCAAGTGCTTTCCTGTTTGAATTTCAATCGGCTGTATCTGGAAATAAATTATTTTTGTTCATTCTTGAAATGGCATTTTTGTTTGTAGTTATTATGGCAACAATCCTTGTAGTTCAAGGTGTTAGAAGAATACCAATACAATTTGCAAAGAGAATGGTTGGTAGAGAAGCAACATCAGTTCCAGCAAGTGGCGATAGAGACTATATACCTGTTAAAGTGAATGCAGCTGGTGTAATGCCAATTATATTTGCTCAAGCTTTAATGTTTTTACCAGCAACAGCAGCACAATTTTTTGCTAGAAATAATGCAGATATTTCTTCAAATTCAGTTTTAAGAGCATTAAATGATTATACTTCATTACCATATAATATAATATATTTTCTTTTAGTGGTCATATTTACTTATGTTTATACAGCATTATTAGTTAATCCTTCACAATATTCAGAGTATCTAAAAAGACAAAATGCGTTTATACCTGGAATTAAACCTGGTGAAGCTACCTCAGAATATATTGATGCTGTAACTACTAGAATTACATTACCTGGATCTATATTTTTAGGAATTATAGCGATAATGCCTTCTTTTGCTAAAGCTTTTGGTATTAATAGTGCATTTGCTATGTTTTTTGGAGGGACATCATTACTTATTTTTGTTGGTGTTGTATTAGATACATTGCAACAAATTGAAAGTTACTTATTAATGTCGAAGTACGATGGTTTAGTGAAGTCTGGAAGAGTTGAAGGTAGATCTGGAGGATTACGTGACATCACTACTGGGGCATAATTATATTACTAAATGGTTTATTATAAAACAGAAGAGGAAGTAGAACGGATTAAGGAAAGTTGTGAGTTGGTTTGTAAGACTTTAGCTTATGTTGGATCTCTTCTGAAAATTGATATTACTCCTTTAGAATTAGACAAAAAAGCAGAGGAATTTATAAGAGACAGTGGGGGTGAACCTGCTTTTAAAGGTTATAATGGTTTTCCAGCTAGCTTATGTGTTTCAATTAATAGTGTTGTTGTGCATGGAATTCCATCTGATTATCGATTTAGTAGTAGTGATATTGTTTCAGTCGATTGCGGAGTAAAATTAAATGGTTATTTTGGAGATGCAGCTTATACTTTTGCATTTCAAGAAGTTCCAGCTGATGTAATGCGATTGTTACGAATAACTAATGAATCTTTATATAAAGGAATAGATCAAGCAGTAGTTGGAAATAGAGTTGGTGATATCGGTTATGCTATTCAATATCATACCGAAAATATATATAAATTTGGTGTAGTAAGAGATTTGGTTGGTCATGGTATTGGTAGAAATTTGCATGAAGAACCAAATGTTCCTAATTATGGAAAAAGAGGTCAAGGATTGATGTTAAGAGATGGATTAGTGATAGCTATTGAACCAATGATCAATTTAGGAACCAAAGATGTAAGAACATTAGAAGATAAGTGGACAATAGTTACTAAAGATAATAAACCCTCAGCACATTACGAACATACAGTAGTAGTAAGAAAAGGGAAAGCACAAATATTATCAAATCATGATTTTATAGTGCAAGAAATAAAAAATAATACAGAAATCAAGGAAATTTAAAAAAAAAGTCGGATATTTGCACTCCGAAAGAAAAATATGGCAAAACAAGGAATTTTAAAGCAAGATGGTATTATTGAAGAGGCATTATCTAATGCTATGTTTAGGGTTAGGCTCGAAAATGGTCATGTAATTATTGCTACTATTTCTGGAAAAATGAGAATGAATTATATTCGAATTTTGCCTGGTGATAAGGTTTCTGTAGAAATGTCACCTTATGATTTGTCAAGAGGAAGAATTATTTATAGATATAAGTAAATAAATGTAAAATGAAAGTTAGAGCTTCTATTAAAAAGCGATCGGCTGATTGTAAAATTGTGAGACGTAAGGGAAAACTTTATATTATTAATAAGAAGAACCCTAAGTACAAACAAAGACAAGGATAATTAAATTAATTGATTTAATATAATCAAGAGAAAATGGCTCGTATAGCAGGTATTGATTTGCCAAGAAACAAAAGAGGAGTTATAGGTTTGACTTATATCTTCGGCATTGGACCATCATCAGCTTCTAATATTTTAGCAAAAGCTGGTATTGATGAGAATACTAAAGTTCAGGATTGGTCTGACGATAACATCAAGACGGTATCAAAAATAGTAAATGAAGACTATAAGGTGGAAGGTGAGCTTCGTTCTGAGGTTCAACTTAACATCAAACGTTTGATGGATATTGCTTGTTATAGAGGCTTGAGACATCGTAAAGGTTTGCCTTTAAGAGGTCAAAGAACTAAAACAAATGCTAGAACTAGAAAAGGTAAGCGAAAAACTGTCGCTAACAAGAAAAAAGCAACTAAATAATCTTTTAACAGTAAGAAAATGGCTAAGTCATCATCTAAAAATACAAAAGTTAAAAAAAGAAACGTCAAAGTTGAATCTGATGGTTTGGTGTTTATTCAGGCATCTTTCAATAATATAATCGTGTCAGTTTGTAACAGACAAGGACAAGTGATTTCATGGGGTTCAGCTGGCAAGGCTGGTTTTAGAGGCTCTAAGAAAAATACTCCTTATGCTGCTCAAGTTGCTGCATCTGATGCATCTAAAGTAGCTTATGAAGCTGGTATGAGAAGTGCAGAGGTTTATGTTAAGGGACCTGGTTCTGGAAGAGAAGCTGCAATTAGAGCAGTTGATGGTGCTGGAATTAAAGTGGTGACTATTCATGATGTTACTCCTTTACCACATAATGGTTGTCGTCCACCAAAAAGACGTAGAGTTTAATATTTAAGAATCTTTTCTAATAAATATACAATGGCAAGATATACAGGCCCTACTACTAAAAAGTCAAGATCATTTGGAGAATCTATTTATGGATTTGATAAAGCATTTGAAAAAAGAAAGTTTCCTCCTGGTCAACATGGGTTAAATAAAAAGAGAAAGCAAAAGTCTAACTATGGAGTTCAGCTTTTAGAAAAACAAAAAGCTAAATATACTTATGGTGTTTTAGAACGCCAATTTAGAAAAACTTTTGAAGCTGCTACTAGAAGACATGGTGTTACTGGTACAGTATTATTGCAATTGCTTGAGGCAAGATTGGATAATACAGTTTATAGATTAGGCTTGTCTTCAACTAGAAACGGTGCTAGACAATTAGTTTCCCATAGACATATATTAGTGAATGGAATTATTACTAATATTCCTTCTTGTCAGTTGAAGCCTGGGGATAAAGTATCTGTTAGAGGAAAGTCAATGGAATTGGAAATTATTCAATCGCAACTTAAGGCTAAACATGATGCTAAAAAAAGTCCTTGGTTAGAATGGAATCCAGATAAATTGCATGGTATATTTTTACAATATCCAGATAGAGATCAGATTCCTGAGAAAATCAAAGAACAATTAATAGTGGAATTATATTCTAAGTAATAAAAAATACCAACTTTGACAACTACTTCGGTAAGTTGTCAAAGTTGTTTTATAGAATACCTTTAGAAACAACAAAATATTCAAATCTTCTCAATTTTATCTACTAATGAGTATATTAAATTTTCAAAAGCCTGATAAGATTATCATGCAAAAAGCCACAGATTTTGAAGGCGTTTTTGAATTCAAGCCTTTGGAACCTGGTTTTGGACAAACTGTAGGTAATTCTTTACGTAGGGTATTATTATCATCTTTAGAGGGATTCTCAATTTCTGCAATAAGAATAGCTGGAGTTGAACATGAATTTTCATCAATTAAGGGTGTAGTTGAAGACGTTGTTGATATTATATTGAATATCAAACAAGTAAGACTCAAACAAGTAATGTATGATGATGAAATGGTATCTGAAAAAATCTACTTGACCATTAGTGGTAAAGATAAGTTTTTGGCAGGTGATATCGAGTCACATACGAATGTTTTCAAAATCATGAACCCTGATTTGTTGATATGCACTATGGAACCATTTGTTAGCCTTGAAATAGAGCTAACAATCACTAAAGGAAGAGGATATGTGCCAGCTGAAGAAAATCTTCCTAAAGATGCTCCTATTGGTGTAATACCAATTGATGCTATTTATACACCAATTAAAAACGTAGCTTACAAAGTTTCAAATACAAGGGTTGGTCAAAGAACAGATTACGAAAAACTTACAATAGAGTTAAAAACTGATGGAACTATTCATCCAGAAGACGCTATTAAAGAAGCTTCAAGAATTTTGATTCAGCATTTAATGTTAATCACGGATGAGAATATTACTTTTGACGATGCTACTAGCAGAGAAGATAATATAGTTGATGAGCATATCTTACACATGAGAAAGCTCTTCAAAACTTCCCTTGAGGATTTAGATTTATCAGTAAGAGCTTATAACTGTTTGAAAGCAGCCAAAATTAATTCTCTTTCTGAATTAGTAAAATATGATACTCATGAGTTACTTAAATTCAGAAACTTTGGTAAAAAATCTTTAGTAGAAATTGAAGAATTGTTGCAGGAGAAGGGTTTAACTTTTGGAATGGATCTTTCTAAATATAAATTAGACGAAGACTAAAAATATTTTCATAATTTTTTGCAATTAATGTTTCGAGCAATTTTGCTCCATTGTTGCGAAGCTAAAATATCTAATAATGAGACACGGAGATAAAGTAAATAATCTCGGAAGGAAGAAATCACACAGAGTTGCTTTATTAAAAAATATGGCATGTTCATTAATTGAGCATAAAAGAATAGTAACAACTGTTGCAAAAGCAAAAGCTTTAAGAGTTTATATCGAACCACTTTTGACTAAATCTAAGACTAATACTACTCATTCTCGTCGTGTTATTTTTAGTTATTTGCAAAACAAAGAAGCTATCAAAACTTTATTTGGAGTAATTGCTGAAAAAATTGCTACAAGACCTGGTGGATATGTTAGAATTATCAAAACTGGTTTTAGAAAAGGTGATGGAGCTCAAATGGCTATGATTGAGTTGGTTGACTTCAATGAAATATTATTAGCTAAATCTGGAACTGATTCTGGTGCTAAGAAACGTACAAGACGAAGTGGTGGTGCTAAAAAATCAACAACTTCTGCTCCTGTCGTAGATTTGACTGAAGAAACTGAGGTTATAGACTATCCTGTAGATGTTGCAGAAACAGTAGAAGAGTCTGCTGAAACAGGAAATGATGAAGTAACTTATAAAGAAGAATCCAGTGAGGAAGCTTCTGAAGAAAATAAAGAAGCATAAGTTTTTTTATTAAATTATATGAGAGGGGTTGTCAAATAAGATTTGATTACCCCTTTTTTCTATATATATATACATATCATCATTTATTGTTATGAATTATAAAATAAAAGAGATTTTCTTAACATTGCAAGGGGAAGGAGCTATGACTGGTAGAGTAGCAATTTTTTGTAGATTTTCGGGCTGTAATCTTTGGAGTGGTAGAGAAGAAGATAGAAGTAAAGCAATTTGCAAATTTTGTGATACAGATTTTTGGGGTATGGATGGAACATTTGGTGGAATTTATACAAAAAATGAATTAGCCAAGTTTGTAAATGAGCTTTGGCCCATAGAAAAAAATAATAAATATATAGTTTGTACAGGTGGAGAACCTTTATTACAATTGGATTATGAATTAGTTGATGCATTTCAATCTTTTGGGTTTGAAGTTGCAATAGAAACAAATGGAACAATAGAAGCTCCTAAAAATATAAATTGGATATGTGTATCTCCAAAAGCAAATACAGAGATATTACAAAGAAAAGGGAATGAAATTAAAATTGTTTTTCCGCAAATTGGAATTAACCCAACAGATTATGAACAATTGAATTTTGAGCATTTCTACATTCAGCCAATGGATAATGAAAAGAAAAATGAAAATATTAGAAAATCTATTGATTTTTGTTTGGCAAACCCAAAATGGAAACTAAGTGTCCAATCACACAAAATTATAGGAATAAGATAAAAAAAGCGGTAAAAGTAAATTTACCGCTTTTTTATACTAATGATGATGTGCTGCATGCAATTCTTCGAGTTCAACTTGATGTGTTGCAATCAATTTTTGCTGTATGTCGTTCGGAACTGGTTGATAATCAGCATAAGTCATTTTGAATTTTGCCTTTCCTTGTGTTAATGAACGAAGTGTAGAGGAATATTTGTGCATTTCTTTCAATGGTACTCTTGCTCTCACAACTTGGTAATGTCCATCACTATCCATTCCAGAAATGATAGCTCTTCTAGTTTGTAAATCACCCATTACATGACCCATTACATCACTATTGCACAACACTTCTACATCATAAATAGGTTCTAATATTTGTTGACCAGCATTATGAAAGCATTCTTTGAAACCAAATGTAGCTGCTAACTGAAATGCCATATCATTAGAGTCAACAGGATGCATTTTTCCATCGTAAATACTAACTCTAATATCTCTACAATATGATCCCGTAAGCGGACCTTCTTCCATTTTGGACATTATTCCTTTCTTAATGGCATTAATAAATCTTGCATCAATTGATCCACCAACTATTGCCCAACAGAATGAGAATTTTCCACCCCACTTCAATGTTTCTACTTCAATATTTTTAACAGTTAATCCGTGTGGTGCTGGCATACCATCGTAATATGGTTCTATTCTCATGTGTACTTCAGCAAACTGACCTGCTCCACCCGATTGCTTCTTGTGTCGATAGGTAGTGTTTGCTTCTTTTGTAATAGTTTCTCTATAAGGAACTTTTGGCTCAGCAAATTCCATCTTAACGCCAAAATTACTATCTACTTTATATTTCACTAAATCTAAATGCAACTCACCTTGTGCATTTATAATCGTTTGTTTCAATTCAACACTTTGCTCAACATGAAGTGTTGGGTCTTCTTCTTGAATCATGTGTAGTGCATTAGCTAGTTTTTCCAATTCTGCTTTACTAGGTGGCACTACAGTCATTCTAATTCTCGAAGAAGGAAATTTCATTTTCTCTATCTTTGCATTAGACCCTTTTGGATTTAATGTTTGATTGGTATGTGATCCTTTTAATTTGACGGTGCAACCAATATCTCCAGCTCTTAATTCATGAACTAGTTCTCTATTTTTTCCTTCGGTTATATAGAGTTGTGTAAACCTTTCAACAATTCCATTCTCAGCGTTAACTAATTCGTCACCAGATTTGATTGTGCCTGAATATAATTTAAAATAGGAAATATTTCCAACTTTTGGTTCATGGACTGTTTTAAAGATGAAAAGGCAAGGTCGGGCATTTGGGTCGCAGGGTTTACTACCGCCACCTTCTAGATTTGCAGCAGGTCGATCAATTGGGGATGGACAAACATCATGTATGAATCCCATTATTCTTCCTGACCCCATGTTTTTTGCAGATGAAGTACAGAATACTGGAAAAAATTGTTGATGAGCTAATCCAATAGTTAAACCTCTGGACATTTCGTCTTCGTTTAGGTTGCCATTTTCAAAATATTTTTCCATCAAGCTTTCATCATTCTCTGCGGCAGCTTCTACCAAGGCATTATGCCATTCATTTGCTCTTTCTAAATGCTCAGCTGGAATTGGTTTTTTCTCTGGTTTGCCACCATTGGTTGGGAAAATGTACATTACCATTCTCAGAACATCAACAATTGCATTAAAATTTGGTCCTTGATTAACTGGGAATTGGATGGGTAAAACTCTATTTCCAAATCTATTTCTAGCTTGTTCTAATGTGTTTTCAAAATCAGACTTTTCATGATCTAATTGATTAATAACAAAAAAAGCTGGTGTCTTGAATTCTTCAATATATTCCCAAATTAATTCAGTACCTACTTCAACTCCACTTTTTGCATTTAAAATCACTATTGCAGTATCTGAAACTTTCAATGGAGGAATTACTTCGCCAACGAAATCATCAAAACCTGGAGTATCGAATATATTTATTTTGCAGTCCTTCCAAGCTACATGCTCTAAAGTGCTAAATATTGAGTTTCCTTTTTCTTGTTCGATAGCAGTATAATCAGAAACTGTAGAACGATCTTCAATTGATCCTTTTCTAGAAATTGCATGAGATTCGAACAGCATCGTTTCGGCAAAAGATGTCTTGCCGCTTCCAGAATGCCCCAACAGTACCACATTGCGGATATCTTTTGATTCGTAATTCATAATGCTTAAATTTATTAGTTAAAAAATACTTGCAATAATCTTGTGAAATTTTAATTGACTAAAGCAAAGCAATATTAACTAAAAATTATGAATTTTCGATGTTATTTTGTTTTTAAAATTCCAATGATTTTTGAAAAAAATGAAGATATAATTTGATTATAACTTTTTGGATTCTTTGTATTTATTTTGATAAATATTATATAACTCTTTTTGTTTGTTTTCTAAATCTATTGATTTGCCTTGAATATAGGCAGCCACAACTTTGTTGCCCAGATAATCTAAAATATCACCATTGCTAATTGAGAATGTTGCTTGTTTGCCCACTTGTAGGGAACCAACTAGATGATCTATTTTCAAAATTTTTGCAGTGTTCAAGCTTATACTTTTTAATGCACTTTCTTTATCTACACCAAAAGCTACTGTTTCTCCAGCTTGAAAAGGTAAGTTGCGTTGTTGCCAAAATCCAATATCACTAATGCAATATAAAAGTCCCGAATCTTTTAGGATTTTTGCATTTTTAAAGTATTGGTCAATATGATCATCTTCGTTTTGCGGAAGGCTATTCGGTCTGCCAAGAATAATTGGAACATTATTTTTAAGTAAGAAATCGAGGATTAAATAGGATTGGTAGCCACCAACTATAACAGGAGTAATTCCATACTTTTTTGCAAATGTTATAGAAGTTATCATTTCTTTAGCATCATCAGTATGGATATATAGGTTTGATTTTGAAGAAAATACATTCCTCATTGCTTCAAATTTCAAATTTTTTGTTACTGGTGACGATTCACTTATATATGCTTTACAATCTGTGAAAAACTTTTCGAGATCAAGTTTTTGCTGTTTATAGTTATCATTTTTATCTTCATTTTCAGTATTGAAATTTGTTGGTGATAACGACATCCAATTTAGATGAACACCATCATCGTATCTCAATGCTGCATCTTCCCAGTTCCATGCATCGAGTTCCACAACACTTGACGACCCTGAAATTCTTCCACCTTGTGGAACAATTTGTGCCAACAAAACACCATTAGAACGAATGGTTCCAATCACTTTTGACTCGGCATTATAAGCAATTATAGCTCTCACATTGGGATTGAGATACCCTGCTTCTGCATAATCTCTTGTTTGTTTTGCTGCTTCAATTTCTACTAATCCTAAATTAGAATTCACTGCTATTAATCCAGGGTAAATATGTTGATTAGTAGCATCCAGTACCTTTGAATATTTAGATATGAGATCATTTGTAAATATTCCAACATAATTAATGATTCCATTGTCAAAGCCAATGAATCCGTTTTCAATGATTTGCCCATCACCAATATGAAGGGTGGCGTTTTTGATTCCAATAGATTCCTTTTGAATATTTGCAGGAATTTGAGAAATTACTATGTTATTAATAATGAAGAAAATATATATAACATACAAATTTTTTATGTTGAAATTGAAAAATCTCATAATTTAATTATTTGAAATTAGTAATTATTGATATTGTATTCTAAAATTTAATTTTTTGTTAAAGTTAGTAAAAATTAGGATTTATAGCGTTAATACCTTTATATTGCATCATTATTATTTTTTATTCAATTCAAAATTTGTTGATTATAGAGGAAAACCTTTACACCTTGTTTTAAATTTTTTTTGAAAAACCATCAAAATAGAGTGTAGATATGCAGGTTATGCCAGTAGTATTGAATCAACAGAACGATCACCAATTAATAGCTTTATACCTTGAAGGAAACGAATTAGCATTTGAGGAATTGCTTAACAGACATAAGGCTAAAATTTTTACTTCAATTTATTTGTTTGTAAAAGATCAGGATTTAGCAGACGACATTTTCCAGGAAGTTTTTATTAAAATAATTGATACTTTGAGAAAAGGAAAGTACAATCATGAAGGTAAATTCGTGCAATGGGCTTTGAGAATATCTTATAATCTTTGTGTCGATTATTTTAGAAAAAATAAAAGAAGACCAACTATGTCCAGCACTGACGAATTTAATATATTCGACGTTATTGGTCAATCTGATGATAACATTGAAGATTCAATGATTAAGAATCAAACTCATGAAAGGATCAAAATGTTGGTTGATAAATTACCACCTGAGCAAAGAGAGGTGATTATTCTTCGTCATTATGCAGATATGAGCTTCAAAGAAATTTCGCAACTCACTAAAGTTAGTATCAATACAGCATTAGGAAGGATGAGATATGCTTTGATTAATATTCGTAGAATGATAGAAGAAAAGGAATTCGTCATGCAATAAATAAAAAAAAGGCTGCATTTCTTGATAATGCAGCCTTTTTTTTATTGGGTTGGTTGCCCAAAATGTGGTGGTGCTGTATTTACTCTCTCTACTTTATAAACATAATACTTTGTGTCACCTAACCAACTAAACTTGAAAAACTTTTCTTTATAGTGAAGATTAACACAGCTATTTTCTAATGATGCTTGTTGGATTTCGTTAGCTATCTTATCATCTGGCACAGAAAAATCCCAAGGCATCGGATTACTACCCACTCTACTACAGTCGAGATGAATCTGTCCTTCCCAAGTTTTAAAAATTACTCCTTTATGACTAATTTTAACGATATGACCATTTCTTACACCATCGGAATAACTTCCAACGATGAAATAAGTGAGAATTAAAAGACCAATAGCTAATAATATTCCCAACCAAATAAATATTTTTCTTTTCATAATCAATTATTATTAAGATTTATTGATGATAAAATTAGTTTTGTGCTTATTATTACTTCAAAGATAAGTCACGAATCGAATTAACAAGATATATGTTAATAAAATTCTACGAATATTATTATTTCAGATAAAATTTAAACGACTGCAATGAATTTACGACAAATCGGTGATACAATTGTAGCATTAGCCACAGCACCTGCATTAGGAGCAATAGGTGTTATCCGTTTATCAGGGACAGAATCTTTGAACATAATAAGTCAGATATTTCATGGAAAAGAGCTCAATGAACAGAAAACACATACCGTACATTTTGGAACAATTGTAGATCAAGATCAAAATATTATTGACGAAGTATTAGTATCACTTTTTATTGCTCCGAAATCATATACAGGAGAAGATGTAATAGAGATTTCCTGTCATGGTTCGCCATTTATTATTCAAAGAATAATTGAGTTATTGATAAACTATGGTGCTAGAATGGCAAACCCCGGCGAATTTACGATGAGAGCATTTTTGAATGGCAAATTAGACCTTAGTCAAGCTGAAGCAGTAGCTGATTTGATTGCTTCTGATTCAGATATAAAACATGATCTTGCCATCAAACAAATGAGGGGAGGATTTAGTAAGAATATACAAATGCTTAGAGATGAATTAATCAAATTTGCAAGTTTGATAGAGCTGGAGTTAGATTTTGGAGAAGAAGATGTTGAATTTGCAAACCGAAAAGAATTAAAAGATAGAATAACCCATATTTTAACTACTATAGAAAAGCTAATCCATTCATTCAAAATGGGTAACGTTATAAAAAATGGAATCAGTACTGTAATTGCAGGAAGACCAAATGCTGGAAAATCTACTCTACTGAATGCTTTATTGAATGAAGATAGAGCTATTGTAAGTGAAATTGCAGGAACTACTCGGGATACTATTGAGGAAAAATTAACTATTAATGGGTTGCAATTCAGGTTGATAGACACAGCTGGTATAAGAGAAGCAACAGATGCAATAGAAGAAATTGGTGTGAAAAAGACGATGGAAAAAATACAATCATCTTCCATATTAGTGTATGTTTTTGATGTAATATCCACTCCTCCAAATGAAGTAATTGAAGAAATTCAGGCATTGAGTAGAGAAAATCAGACCATAGTAGCAGTAGCAAACAAGATGGATTTGAATCCATACACAAAGCCAGAATGGTATGTAAATGCAAATTTGCCGATTGAAAATATCGTCACCACATCTGCCAAAAACGAAATGAATATTGAGTATTTGAAGACAAAATTAGCTGAAGTTGCCTTAAATGGCAATAATTTGCAGGATCAAAGTATTGTGACCAACACGAGGCATTATGAAGCATTGGAAGGAGCAAGAGAAAGCTTAAGAGCTGCATTGGATGGCATGAATCAAGGAGTTACATCAGATTTTGTAGCAATTGACATCCGAAGAGCCACCCATTATCTTGGATTAATATCAGGTGAAATATCGAGTGACGACTTGTTAGATTCCATTTTTAGGGATTTTTGTATTGGGAAGTAATTATTATATGTACAATTTATATATAGAAGAAATCTGTCATTTAGAAAATGATAAAAAGCCAGTAATGTGTATCGGTTACACGAAAGTATTATCTGAAAATTATCTTTCCATTAAGGAAGCAATTAAGTAATTAAAGTTAGCAAACAAAACACCTACCGAAATTAAATGGAATACAGTTTCATTAAGCAGAATGCCCTTATATAAAGCACTTATTGACTACTTTTTTGAAACAGACATTGACTTTAGGTGTGTATTAATTAAATATAAAGACAAATTAGAACATCATAAATTTAATAATGGGAGCCACGATACTTTTTATTATAAAAAGGTTTATTTTTTACTTAAATCAGCTACTAATCCACCTGCCAATGAATACTAAGTATGTTTAGATATTAAAGACACAAGAGGCAAAGAAAAATTAAAAACCATTAATGAAGTATTGTATAATGAATATGGCAAAACACAAACAATATCTCCATTTATTTTTTTTCAACATATCCATTCACACGAAAATGTTTTATTACAATTAACTGACCTATTTATACGTGCAATTACTTTCAAATCACAAGGGCATCATTTAAAGGAAAATGCTAATAAAGCCAAAGTAGAAATTGTCAACTATTTAGAGGCCAAGTCAGGCTATTTTTTAGAAGAAGGCACAGAGCCGTGGGAAACCAAGTTTAATATTTTTGACCAACAACCCAAAGGAAAATAAGCTGAATGAATTTAGTCGAGTTAGAAATATTATTTGATGATGAAGATATGAGTATAGATGGTCATTCAAAGGATCAACTTTACAAGAAGTATGGCATTTTTCTTACAGATTTTCATACAAATACTCTTATTCAACGTGGTAAAAAGGTCATATTTAATACTAACAAATCAACTCATTATCTTTTTAAGGGCAAATTTCAAGGATTTGAACATTTAGTTAAAAGAGAAAATAAATACAATAATAAAAGGCAATATGACAGAGATTGAGCCAATAGAATACATTGGGTAAAACTGATACTTGATAATTGGGATAAAGGTGGAGTGTCGTATTTTGAAGAATATAACAATAATAATGAGTTGCAATATTTCTATTGGGTTCAAAGCCTTGAGTTTATTATTATTTTAAGAGTAGTTTCGCCTAATTTACTTTTAGTAACATTATATTGTGTTGATACTGACAATGTATCTTATTTTAGAAAAAAACTAAATAAATATAGAGATGGGCTTAAAAAATAAACCCCACTTCACAAGTGGGGAACGCAACTTTAGGCAATGCGAATGAAAGAATAAACCTCTTGCCAGTACCTTTACTCTTTAAGTATTGTAGTTTAAATATATTACATTATTAATTATAATACAAAATAATTATCAAAAATGAGAATTACAATGTGATATTTCACTTTTTTCAAAATAATAGTTACAAATTGAATATCAATTTTAAACTAAACTTAATTTTAATATAAATATTAATCAGAGCATTAAATTTCATCAAAACCTAATGCACTACCACCATTTTCAAAGACTTTCTTTTCTGACCCTTTTCGAAAGTGATGATATAAATGCCTGATGGTAAATCTGTTGTGGAGATTTTGTCGTCTTGCAAATTGCTAAACAAAATCTTTTGTCCGATAGAATTATAGATAGTATATGTCAATCCATCTATATTTGTTTTAATGTTCAAAAAATCATTTGCTGGGTTTGGTAGGATTGATAAGTCCATCCATTCTTGTTCGTTAGAATGAGCAATAACAGTGTACTCACATTGATTTTGTGGCTCTGATGGGGAGCAAAGGAAGTTACCTATTTGGCTATTTAGATAATATAAGGTGTCATTTTTAGAGCAACATTTAAGTTGGAAATAATTGTCTGAAACTGAGACGAATGGTGTAAGAAAACCAAAAGAACTACCAATGCCTTCAATCCAAATTTCGTCTGTATGATAGGAGCCATTTGCATTGAACTTCATAATTTTTCTATTCACTCCATTAATATTTTTTATAGACACACTATCCACTTTGAGCCGAATAGGGTTGGGATAATTCAGTCCTAAGCCTATCACTTCAACATATTCGCCAGCATTTTTTGAAAAATCGTATAGCAAATTTTCTTTTAATTCATCTTTGGCGATATAGTAAACTTTCCTATTGCTTTCTCTTATTGCACAAGTATAAATGTCTGTATTCCAGTTAAATACAGGGGAGGTGTCTCGATATATTTTTTTGTAAGCAATGCCATTAATAATAGTATCTCCACTCATCATTTCTTTTCTGACCATTTTGGATTCGAAAGTGCCAATTCTAAAACAATCTATACTAGTCCAGATTGATTTTTCTGAGATAATTGAGTGTTCATTTTGTGCAAGTATAATACTGGCAGCAAATGGAAAAAATATAAACAGAATTATAAGATTTTTCATAAAGCTATTTTGATATATAGACACACTTCTATTCAATAAAAGTTGGCTGAGTTGTAATTTTTTTTCTTCCGAATTAAACTTTTATTAATTTTGACACTCTATACCAAATTTATTATAATATTATATTCAATATGCAAAAGTATATTTTGATATTCGCAACACTCCTCAATATAATAGCTTGCTCAAAAAATAATTCAGAAAATGCCGATTTCTTAAAGAGAAAGACCAAAATAACCACTAAAGTAGATGGGGATAATAGGGAATATATTGTACAATTACCACTAAATTATGATTCTAAGCAAAAATTACCTGTAGTAATCATGTTGCACGGATCTAGTGGAAACGGTGAGAAATTTTGGAACATCTCTGGATGGAAAGAAGTGGGCGATACAGCTAATATAATCACAGTATTTCCATCATCATGGGAATATTGTATTATTGAAACAAATGGTACAACAAGAACAACAAAATGGAATGCAACTGGCTCATTTGGATATTGCCCTGGTGAAGTGCCTAGAGATGATGAAAAATTCTTTTCAATTATTATCGATGAATTGATTACTAAATATGCTGTTGATCCCAAAAGAATTTATCTTGTAGGTTTCTCAAATGGAGGTAGTATGGCTTCAAAATGTATGGTATCAATGAGCGATAAGTTTGCCGCAATTTGTTCGAATGCAGGTTCTGTAAAGCCTGATACTGTCTTTGTTCCTAAAAGAAAAATTCCTTTTTTGGTGCAAGTTGGCAATGAAGATGAAAATATTATTGAGCTAAATAGCAAGAAACCATTACCTATGAATTTTAAAGAAGTGTTTCAAATTGCTGATATTCAAGGATCTGTAAATAGCATTATTAAAACTTTGGGCTTAAAAAGCGATTACACAATTTCTGGCGATCCGAATAAGGTGATAACAGCAACATTTTCTAGTGTATCTGGTGATGCAAACAACATTTTTCTTTATAGAATTGTTAAGGACTTGCAACATCAATATCCTAATGGATCGAATCATCCAATGTATGGAGCAGATGAGCAATGGAAATGGTTGAAAAATTACACTTTACCATAACTTTGAATAAAAAATTAAAACCATCATACAATAATGTTTGCATTAAAGTCAATATTTCCCCAATTCAATCATAATCTAATTGATGATATTGAGTCGAATGCAACTATTCATCAATATAAGGCTGGTGATATTGTTATTAGGTCGGGTCAATATATCAAAAGTACTGCGTTATTAACGAAAGGAAAAATTAAAGTATATCGTGAAGATGATGATGGCGGAGAGTTTTTTATGTATTATTTAATGCCTGGTCAGGCATGTGCAATATCGATGATTTGTGCCACCAAATCGGAGAAAAGTCAAATTACTGCAAGAGTTGTAGAGGATGCTGAATTAATCTTGGTGCCATTGTCATTAATGGATTCTTGGATGATGAAGCATAGAGGTTGGTACGAGTTTGTCATTGATACTTATAGAAATCGTTTTGAAGAAATCTTAATAGTATTGGATAGCATCGCTTTCAGAGCAATGGATGAAAGACTGGAATTTTATCTTAAAAGACAAAGAGAAGCATGCAATTGTAATGATGTGAAAATGTCGCATCAGGAAATTGCAAATGACTTGAATACCTCCAGAGAAGTAATTTCTAGATTATTAAAAAAAATGGAGCAAAGAGAGATGATTAAACTGCATAGAAGTCATATTGAAATTTGTAAACTAAGCGATAAGTGATAAAAATTACTGTATTGCAGAAATAATACAGCCATTTTTGTAAAAATTATTCATTATGGATATCATTGGATACTTTCTTGCAATATTAGTAGGAATAACACTTGGTTTGATTGGAGGTGGTGGAAGCATATTAACTGTCCCTATTCTTGTATATTTTTTTAAAATCAATCCCGAGATTGCCACGAGTTATTCATTATTTATAGTCGGAATGACCGCTCTTTTTGGTTCATATCGTCATTATGAAATGGGAAATTTGAATCTCAAAATAGCACTTACTTTTGCTTTGTCATCAGTCACTTCACTGCTCTTAGTTAGGAATTTATTACTTCCTTTGGTGCCAAAAGTAATTTTTAGTTATGGTGATTTTATCATAACAAAGCAAAATCTTATCATGCTTATTTTTTCTGTTTTGATGATAATGGCTTCTTTTTCGATGATAAGACCGAAGGAAGCTACTGTGAATCAAGACTCTATCAATTATTTAAAATTATTTAATATTGGAATTTTAGTAGGTTTTGTCACTGGATTTCTCGGTGCAGGTGGGGGATTCTTGATTATACCAGCTTTGATATATTTTGCAGGATTAAGTATGAAAAAAGCGGTTGGCACATCTTTATTCATTATTTTTATTAATTCTATGATTGGGTTTGTAGGCGATATCATTGCTGGTTATACATTCGACTATACTTTTTTAGCGATCATCACATCAATTGCTTTTGTAGGAATGATTATCGGAACCTATCTTTCCAAACAAATTAATGGCAACAATCTCAAGCCTATTTTTGGGTGGTTCATTCTTATAATGGGAATTTATATCATAATAAAGGAAATTTCTAGTCAATTTTCATAATTGTAAAATATTGAAAATCAGAAAATTGAAATTTTTTACAAATATAATGTTGAAAATTTTTTCGCAATTGTAATTTCAGTCACCAATTCTCAATCCTCTCCTCATGCATCTTTGTACTGTTGTTGAATAAAATAATGCTAAGTATTGAAATTATTTTTTTACTACTTAGCATTTTTAAAAATTAATATATATGAAATTTAGTGAAATAGTAGATAGTGAAACACCAGTCCTAATAGACTTTTTTGCAGAATGGTGCGGACCATGTAAAATGATAACACCCATCTTGAATGACTTGAAAAACGATTTGGGAGAACAAGTGAAAATTGTTAAAATTGATGTTGATAAAAATCCATCAATATCTAATTCACAACAAATTAGAAGTATTCCTACCTTGATGTTATTCAAAAAAGGAAAAATGCTATGGAGGAAAAGTGGAGTTCCTACCAAAGTTGAATTAAAAAAATTAATCGTTAATCATCAATAAATAAAATATTATGCAAATAGAACAAATCTATACTGGTTGTATTGCAGAAGCAGCTTATTATATCACTTCTGGAACTGAAGCTGCTATTGTTGACCCCCTTCGAGAGATCAAACCATATTTAGAAAGACTCGAAAGAGACAATGTGAAATTGAAATATATATTCGAAACCCACTTTCATGCTGACTTTGTGAGCGGACATGTTGATCTAGCAAAAAAAACTGGAGCAACTATTGTGTATGGTCCTACTACCATGAAAACTGGATTTGAAGCTTATATTGGCAAAGATAATGAGGTGTTTCATTTGGGAGATTCGTCTATAAAACTCATTCATACCCCAGGTCATACTCTCGAAAGTTCCTGTTTTCTATTGATTGATGAAGTTGGCATAGAAAAAGGGATAATCACTGGAGATACTTTGTTTATTGGCGATGTGGGCAGACCCGATTTGGCTCAGCATGTTGTCGAGGATCTCACTCAAGACAAACTTGCAGGTTATTTATTCGATTCTTTAAGAAATAAAATCATGCCTTTGAGCGACGACTTGATAGTGTATCCAAATCATGGAGCAGGTAGTGCTTGTGGGAAAAACATGAGTAAAGAGACCACTGACACATTAGGCAACCAAAAGAAAGTGAATTATGCACTCAATCCTAATTTGACTAAAGAGCAATTCAAAATTGAAATCTTAACTGGTTTGACACCTCCTCCAGGATATTTTCCTAAAAATGTGCTAATGAATATTTCTGGATATGAGAGCTTAGATAATATCATGACAAAAGCCAAAAGCCCATTATCGCCAAAAGAATTTGAGTTGGTTGCAAATGAATCAAGAGCATTGATTTTGGACACAAGAGATGCTTCAACATTCGCAAAAGGATTTATTCCAAACAGTATCAATATCGGTTTGAATGGAAATTTTGCTCAATGGGTAGGTGAAATGATTAAAGATATAAAACAAGAAATTCTATTAGTTACTGATCCGAATAAAGAAGAGGAAACAATTATTAGATTATCCAGAGTGGGTTATGATGGTACGATAGGGTATTTAGAGGGTGGTTTTGATGCTTGGAAAGCTGCTGGAATGGAAGTAGATACTGTTGCTAGGATTACTGCTGATAAATTAAAAGAGAAGTTGGATCAAGAAAATATTTTAGTAATAGATGTTAGAAAGAGTAGTGAATTCTTGTCGCAACATTTAGATTGTGCAGTGAATATTCCACTCAATGTCATCAATGATCATTTATCCGAATTTCCTAAAAACGAACCATTTGTATTGCATTGTGCTGCAGGATATAGAAGCATGATTGCTGCGTCGATACTCAAACAAAGAGGTTGGGATAATTTTGTGGATGTTATTGATGGGTTTAATAGCCTAAAGACATCTGGTCTGCCCATGACAGACTATGTTTGTCCAACCACCCTTTTATAATTATTATTTTTTAATTAGTTAATATTGAGCATTTTGTCAGCTATGTTTTGTAGCTGACAATGCTTGTTTTGAAATAAGATTATGAACAAGAAAATCAAAGTATTAAGTATATTATCTACTTTATTAGTAGCTTTTTTTCTTTTTTCGTGCAATACAGTAAAGACAGATACATACCTAGTAGATGTAAGAACACCTGAGGAGTATGCTGAAGGTACAATTAAAGGTGCAGTAAATATTCCATTAAATGACCTAGGTAGTAAAATAGCTGATTTGAAACGGAAAACAAAAATTTTGGTTTTTTGCAGAAGTGGAGCTAGAAGTTCTGCGGCTACAGAATTGTTGAAATCTAATGGAATTACAAATGTTATTGATGGTGGTGGAATAGAAAATGCCAAGAAATTAGTAAATCAATAAATTGAGCGTTGTGAAGGAAGCTCTTACTTTGATCTTATTTATCAATATATTTCAATTAGCATATTCACAAACACATCACAATGCTTGGCTAAGGGGCACGGTGAGTTATCCAGTGAATAAGAGCTTTAGGACTGACTTCGAGCTACAATATCGCAGTCAAAATGGTTATGGTAATTCAAGTTATTTCGATAAAGAGTTAATGCAGAGTTTTCGGATTTGGTTGAAATATAAGATGAAAGAGGGATTGTCCATTGAAGTATCTCCATTTGCATATTTTATTCATCATCAGATCATTATAAAAGAAGCAGATCAGATACTAAAACCAACTAATGAAATCAGACCTTCATTTGCCATTGAACAATCGAATGCACTATTTTCTCGCATTCAATTTATTCAAAGAACTGCATTGGATTTTCGTTTTTTCAGCATACCCAATAATAATTTAATCAGATTTAGAGAAAAACTAGCATTGAGATTCGAATTGACAAAGATTTGCCATTTCATGCTATATGATGAAATTTTATTGAATGCAACAAACACAAAGGCTGCTAACCTTATGGATCACAATCGATTGTATTTTGGAACTACTATTCAGGTCAATCCCAGACTCAAGTTAGAGGTTGGATATATGAAAGCACAACGTCTTGTGAAATCATACTCCAAAGTGATTAATGAAAATAATATAGTCTTGAATATCAATTATTTATTGCGAATATAATAATTTAAAAAAGTTAATTATAAAAAATATTGTTAATTTTATAAAAATATTGATTATGAAAAAGAATATGGGATCAACAGACAAAATGATTAGATTAATCATTGCAGCGGTCATTGCAATTTTATTCTATACTAATATTATATCTGGAACATTAGCAATAGTTTTGGGCATACTTGCTATTGTATTTGCATTGACAAGTTTTATTAATTTTTGTCCACTTTATACTTTATTTGGCATAAATACTTGTGAAGTAAAAAAATAAAATTTGACAAATCTGGAAAGAATAGTAATTATTTTTTCCAGATTGTTTTATCAAAATCAATTTCGTCTAGGCATGATGGAGGGATACATTCTCCACATGTATAACAAACTTTTTTGCAATTTTCATCTATAAAAGGATCACTTCCATCCCAAGAAGAAGAATTTTTATTCAATAAATACCAATAACCATTTCCATTTTTTAGCTTATAACGATCAATAGAAACAGCACCAGATTCTTTTTTAAAATCTAAAAAAGAAGATTCCAAACATTCATTTACAATAGGTTCTTTGCATTTTGTACATGAATTCCAAAAGCCAAACATGGCAATAATTAATAGAAAATATTTCATATTATTCTTTTGTGGAATAGACAGTTTTAAACCAAAATTTGGTTGGTTTGATTTAGGTTTTACCATTAATTTTTTTGTTAATTTCAAATTCAATTTATATTACTTCGTTAGATTAATAAATTATTGATTATGAAAGAGATTTTAATAATTGTGATTATAATATTTATGATTCCATTACAACCTAAATGCCAAAATACTGATGCAGTAGATGTGGAAGTTGGTGGATCCTCTTTAGTTTATTCAGTAAATTTTGATAAAAGATTTAATACAAAAAACAATTTGGGGTTTCGGATTGGGTTTGGCATTTTACCTTATGATTTTCCACATGGGTCCCCATTAGTCATTGTGCCAATATTAATAAATATGGCTTTACCCAAGAAACATAGTTTCGAATCGGCAATTGGTATTACAAATGTTATCACCAAAGATGACCAAACATATATAGGTGATATGCTTTTTGCATATAGACTACAAAAAAATAATGGCTTATTATTTAGATGTGGTGTTAATTTTCTAGTTAAATTTTATGATAGAATTGGTGTTTTTGAAGATGAAAATGCCATAAAACTTTTTCCAATGCTAAGTCTTGGAAAAAGTTTTTAGTCCATCATAACACTACCATTCTTTCAAAGGATTGATCCAGACAAATAAAGGTCTCGGTTCTTGCAATGCCTGTAATTAATTGAATTTTATTGCTCAACACATCCATCAGATGGTGGTTGTCGCGGCAATATATTTTGAGTAATAAGGAGTAATTTCCAGTAGTGAAGCTACATTCAATTATCTCAGGAATGAGTTCCAGTTCTTTTTTCACACTTTTGTACATTCCAGCTTTTTCAAAGAAAACACCAATAAATGCCATCGTTTGCAGACCCAACTTGATAGGATCCAAAATTAGTTTTGAGCCAATTATTACTTTCTGATCTTCCAATTTTTTCACTCTTAGATGTATTGCAGCGGGCGACAAATGACATTGATGAGCAATTTCCTGCAAAGATGCTCTTGCATTACTGCCAAGAATATTTAATATTTTTTTATCAGTTTCGTCTATCATTATTTGAAATAATTTAGTATAAATGCAAAAATACTAAAAAATATCAATATTATTCAATAAAGTATTGACAAATATTTATCAATTCAGCTTCTTTGCATTGTAAATTTTAAAATCAAGAAATTATGTGTGGCATATTTGGAGCATTGACTAGTTATTATGATGAAAAAATTTTATACCCTTATTTTTCTAAAATCAAACATAGAGGTCCTGATTATTCAGAATTCAGAAAAATCAAATCAGATTTATTTTTTGGTTTCCATCGATTGGCTATAAATGGTTTGACTCCTTCAGGCAACCAACCCATGTATATTGATGGTTGTTGGCTAATAGCAAATGCAGAAGTTTTTAATTATCAAGAGCTTGCCAAAAAGCACAATATTGAACTAACAACTGGAAGTGATTGCGAAATCATCATCCATTTATATCGTAAGTTTGGTATTAAATCTGCTTTACAAATGATGGATGCCGAGTTTGCTTTTGTGCTTTATGACGAAATTAAGAATGAAATCTATGCCGCCAGAGATCATTTAGGGATAAGAGGAATGTATATTGGTCACGACGAAAAAGATGGAATTTATTTTGCATCCGAATCAAAAGCTCTTACTTTCTGCATTCAAATCGAACAATTTCCTCCTGCAAGCTATTGGCAACTGAGTCAAAAAGATCATTTTGAAACCTTTTATAAACATCAATACCCTTTGCATGATGATAAAGATCAGGCAATTCTCCAAAATATCAACCATCTTCTTACCCATGCTGTCCGAAAAAGGTTGATGAGCGAAAGACCAGTTGGATGTTTGCTAAGTGGTGGGTTGGATAGTAGCCTAGTAGCGGCAATTGCAGCTAAAGAATATGCAAAACAAGGACATCAATTGGAGACTTTTTCAATCGGAATGCCGGGTAGCCCCGATCTTGCTGCTGCAAAGTTAGTTGCTGATCATATTGGTAGCAAACATCATCATGTCGAGCTGGGTGAGCTAGATTTTCTTGAAGTGCTTGAGGAAACTATTTATATGTTGGGTAGTTATGATGTTACTACTATTCGAGCATCGGTTGGGCACATGTTGATTGCTAGATATGTGAGTAAAAACTCTGATGTCAAAGTGTTGTTCTCAGGAGAAACGGCTGATGAGTTTGGCTCATATCTATATTTTCAGAATGCACCTAGCCCAGAAGATTTTCAGCAAGAAGCGATTCGGTTGTTGAAAGATATTCACTTTTTTGATATGAAGAGAGGGGATAGAAGCATATCTTATGCAGGGCTGGAGGCTAGAGTGCCATTTGCAGACAAAGCATTTATGCAGTATTATATGGGGATTGACCCAAAAATGCGAATGTTTGACGAGCAAAAAATGGAAAAATATTACATTCGTAAAGCTTTTGAATCAGATAATTTATTGCCAAACGAAGTGCTTTGGAGAAGAAAAAATGGTTTTTCGGATAGTGTGAGTCAATTAGATAGATCTTGGAGCACAGTAATAAAGGAGTATGTTGATAAAAAAGTGAGTGATGATGAGTTCAAATCTAAATCCGAACAATTCAAGAATGGCACTCCAAAAACTAAAGAAGCATATTATTTCAGAAAAATCTTTACCCAACATTATGGAACACATCAGCAATTGACACCATATCAATGGTTGCCAAAATGGTGTGGAGACATTGTGGACCCATCAGCAAGAGTATTGAAGATGTATGCAGCGGATTAAAGTTTTAGTAGGGTAATTTCTATTTTTTAAAATTCTGACTAAATCGTTTAACTTTACAACTTCATTCTGAACCTAATAAATGTACAAGCCAGAAATTAGAAATGTAAATGTAATTCGGTATGTAACTCCGCTTCGGGAGGGTGGATCGCTTCCAGCAATTGTGGAGGCGGATGATGACTTTTTTTATGTTTTGAAATTTAGAGGTGCTGGTCAAGGAGTGAAAGCTTTGATTGCAGAATTGATTGGTGGTGAAATGGCTAGAGTGTTGGGTCTAAAAATGCCTGAAATTGTTTTTATTAATTTGGATGAATCATTTAGTAAAACTGAACCTGATGAAGAGATTCAGGACTTGCTTAGAGCTAGCACTGGGCTTAATTTAGGGCTACATTTCTTGTCAGGAGCAATTACGTTCGACCCTACGGTTAAGGAAATTGACTCTTTGATTGCGTCAAAAATATTGCTATTAGATTATATTTTGATGAATGTGGATCGAACAGTTCGGAATACGAATATGTTGGTTTGGCATAAAGACTTATGGTTGATCGATCATGGTGCGTCATTGTATTTTCATCATAATTGGGCGAGTTGGAAAGAGCAATCAGTCAAATCATTTCCATTAATAAAAAACCATGTTTTATACACATTCGCCAAAAATTTGGAGGAAAATGCTGTAGATATAAAAGCAACTCTTAGTCATGAAATAATAAATTCGATTGTAAATCTAATACCTGCTCAATGGTTGATGGAGGATATGAATGAGCATGAATCTCCTGATCAGAAGAGAGCGATATATTTAGAATTCATCACTACTAGAGTTGGTTTATAGGATCAGTTTGCGAAAGAAATAAATTTGAGTCATGGATAAATTGGAGAATAAAATGCAATATGAGTATGCAATCATCCAATTGGTTCCAAAGGTAGAAAGAGCCGAATTTTTCAATATTGGTGTGATATTGTATTGTAAATCAGCCAATTACTTAAAAGCTGAATATTTTATTGACCCAAACAAGTTTGATTTGTTTGCCTGTGCCGTTGAACTTGAAATAATTGAACACTATTTACAGACATGGGTTGCTATCTGCAATGGTGACCCAAAGGGTGGAGCAATTAGTGAGTTGCCAACTGCATCCAGATTTAGATGGCTCACCGCCACTAGAAGTACATTAATACAATCCTCGAAAGTGCATCCAGGCTTTACAACAAATCCTGATGGGACATTAAAAAAAATATTTAGTGAAATGGTGGGATGAATTAAAAGCTATATCCGATACCAACTCCATACCAAAGATTCATAAACCCACTATTTGGTCCTCTATTTGTACTATATAAAAATTGTTCATTTCTATTCAGTTGATTAAATATTGGAACACAATAGGCTTTAAAAATAATACTACTTTTTAGTTTTTGATATCTAATTCCAATTGTTGGTAAAATATAGCTAACATTTTTCCATCTATCCCATTTTTTTTGAGCATAAATCCATTCTCCAAAGCTACCAAAAGTATAATCCAATCCAATTTCCCAATAAAATGGAGTATTCGTCGCAATCATAACATTCAATCTAATTGGATAATATTCATATCTGTAATATTTAATTATTGCGTTAGAATATCCTCCTGCAATACTAAATCTCAGCTTATCATTTTTTAATTTATAAAAAGTATAATCAATATTAAATGAATATAAACCTCCAACACCTGAGCCTTCAGCAATAAATGCTAGATTTCCTTTTTGCGATTTTAATATTAGTGGTATAATAATAAAAATCAAAACATAAATTTTCTTCATTATTATAAGCATTTAAATGTGTAGCCTATTCCAATACCAAACCAAAAAGAAGGTATGTAAGGTTGGTCTAATTGAGAAATATAAGAATATCCTAGATGTAAAAGATTTGAATATTCTCTATCAAGATTAGGCAAATAGAAAATATTTGCATTTAAATAAAGTCCATTTTTAGGTTTTTGGTATCTTATCCCAATCTTAGGTAATACAAACCAATCATAACCTTCCAGGAAACTTCTAATACCTTTATAACCATAATAAGTTTTAAAATATACTAGTGAAAAATCATAGTAAATATTATTTCTTCCATCACCATAAGAAATTGTAGCTTGTAGAGCTTTGTTCTTATAAAAAGTATTATCCAAATGATATTGGGAATAACCAAGTCCAGCACTAAATTTCCACTTTAAGCTTTTAGTATTATAAATAAGTCTTTCATAATGTAGTCCTCCCCAACCACAAACACCACCAATCTCACCATAAAACGTGTTATTAGCAATTTTTTTTCTAGAAATACCTGCGTCATTTGTTTGCCCAAACAAATAAAAAGAGAAAAGTATAATTAATAAAGTTAGAAATTCTTTCATTAATTTAAATTTATATGTTATAAATACTATTAATATATAAATTTAAATTGAATTGTAACATTAAGCAAATAAATATTTAATTGAAAATTTATATATAACAAATAGATTTGTAATTATAGATTAAATTTCTCACACCAAATTTTTCAAGCCACTTTGTTGGATATGTTCAATTTTGATTTGGAACATTTGAGCCATTTTCTCTGCTCGCCATTTTGCTTCGTCTGCTTTCGGACCTTCAAATAAATTATCCATATTTTGGTTGAAAATAGTCACCCATTGTTCGAAGTGAATAGCACTAACAGGTAATTTTGCATGAGGAGGGAAAGGGCTACCAAAATAGGTATGTTCATCAAATAGAATGGTTTGCCAAAAAGTGTACATTTTTTCTAAATGTACTCCCCATCTATCTCGAATAACTTCATCGAAAATGGGACCAATTAATTCGTTTTCTCTCACTTGGCTATAGAATGAATTCACCATTGTTTTAATATCTTCCAATGTGGTTATGTCCTTTTTCATTTTTATTTATTTATGACAACAATTCATTTCTCCATGTGCAATTGTTGGAGAAATGTATGGAATACCCAGATTCAAACCTCTAAGAATCAATAGTATAGCTACAGCCATAACAAAATATGGAGTAGCTTGATTAATTTTTTTCCTAATATTTAGAGATATGAATCTTCCAAAAAACATCATTGCTGCCATGGCAGGGAAGGTGCCTAATCCAAAACCGAACATGAGTAAAGCACCATTTTGAATAGTACCTGTTGCAAATGATGCTGCTAGAGCAACATAAACCAATCCGCAGGGTAATAGTCCATTCAAAATACCGATATTGAAATAAGAGCCAATCGTTTTGTCAGAGGTTAGATATTTTGATAGTTTGTTTTTAACAACATTCGTCAATTTTGTCACTCTATTTGTGTTCGGATTGCCAAATTGTTGAAAAAGAAGGATAATTAAGATAGCACTTCCAGCAATTATTGAAAGACCTTGTTGCACTTTGAATAATGAAAACGTAAGTCCTATAATACCAAAAAGTACACCTAGTAAAGCATAAGTCGTGGCTCTTCCAAAATTATATAAACTGATAGCTAATGATTTGCGAAAAGAAGTTAAATGGTGGACGGGTAAAGTCATAGCTAATGGTCCACACATTCCTATGCAATGAAAACTTCCTAAAGCTCCTATCGATACACCAGACATTAATATAATCAGAAAATCAATCATTTAATGATTACTTTTTGTTCTCTATAATAATTCTTTTCATTGCTCATCCATTTGATTCTTGCATTATAGTAACCAGATTTAATATCATTTCTAGGAATTATGTAGTTTCCACTCGAATCTGGTGAAAAAGCAATATTTGTATCTTTTTTTTCAGCATCATTGCTTAAAAATTCGATATTTCCATCTTTAAAACCATTTACTAATACGTTGGGAATTACAACTTTGAGCTGATTTTCTACTTGTACGATTAAAGAATCTGTGCTAATAACATTCAAATTCTTTGAAGCATCAATTAAGCTTTGATATTTTAGTTCTTTATCGTAATAGTTGTTTTCTACCATTTCATTAGTTTGCTTAGAGGCATAAAATACCATCCCTAACATTGTGATAATGAATAATATAATGACTAAAGTTATCCCTTTTCCCCAATTCATATTCAATATATTCTATTTGAATGGTCCTAAAAATTTTGTACTTACAGTTTGTATCTTTTGATCGCCATTGTAAACCCCAATTTTAATATTATTACTTCTATCTTTTAATGCCGACTTGGGCATATCAAGAAAAAATGTAAATTCATTGATGGATTCTTTTTTGAGCTTGAACTCATTAGCTCCAACAAGGCGTATAGTACCTTCGCCGTTTTCTAATTTCAACGTTACTGGGAATTCACTTCTAGTTTTATTGATGATTTTAGCATCAAATAAGTTACTTATTTTATCGCCAGGCATTTCTTGATATAATTGACCTTTAACTCTCGAAATATAGGTGTCAACAGTTTTTCTAGTGCCAATAAGAAAAGCCATTACAACGATCATAACAAATAATAGAATGGAGTATGCTTTCATTCTGCTATTAAAATGAAATTTTTGTCCAGTACTTATCTCATTTTCAGAAGCATAGCGAATCAAGCCTCTGTCCAAATGTACAGCATCCATTACTTCATTGCAGGCATCAATACAAGCTGTGCAACCGACACACTCCATTTGCAAACCATTTCGAATATCAATTCCAGTAGGGCAAACATGCACACATTTGAAGCAATTAATACAATCTCCTTCTACTCTTTCAACGCCTTTCTTGTATTTTCCTCTTGGTTCGCCTCTTTTGTAGTCATAAGCTATTTGTATGGTATCTTTATCGAACATCACACCTTGCAATCGACCATAAGGGCATACAGTAGTACAAACCAAATCACGAACAAAAGCAAAAACAGCATAGAACATATAGGTGAAAAAAATCAACCCAGTGAGCATACCCACATGATCTTTCAGTGGTTCTCGAATGATTTTATATACTTCATCTACACCTAAGATATAGCAAAGAAAGGTGTGAGAAATGATAAAAGAAATCATAAAAAAGATGAAATGTTTCAAACCTTTTTTGATTAATTTTTGTCTATTCCATTCGCTTTCATTTAGTTTTCTTTGTTGGTTCGGCGAACCCTCAATCAGCCATTCTATGGGACGAAAAACGAATTCCATAAAGACTGTTTGAGGGCACACCCAACCGCAGAAGAGTCGTCCGAATACGACAGTAAATAACACAATGAAAACAATAAAAGTAATCATTGCGATAGCGAAAATAAAAAAGTCTTGAGGCCAGAAGATTTTGCTAAACAATATAAATTTTCCTTCAGTAATATTAATCAACATGAAGGGAAGTCCATTAACTTTTATGAATGGCAATATGAAAAATATTGCTAAATAGAAATAAGCAAGAATTTTTCTATAGTTATACCATTTGCCTGATGGTTTCAGCGCATAGACCCAATTTCTTTTCCCTTTATCCGTTACTGTGCTTACTCGATCTCTATACGATTCAGCATGTAATAAATCTTCTTCTTTCAATTTTTTTTATTTTTTTACTGTTACAGAATCAGTTTTAGGAGCTTCAGTAGTGGTAGTTGCTGCATCTTTTGATTCATCATATTTTTCTCCTTGTGGCTCTTTTGCACCAGGAGGATTCGACCCATGAATAGATTTAATAAAACTTGATACTTGAGCTATTTGGTTAGCAGAGAGTTGGTCTTTCCAAGATATCATACCTTTTTCGGGCCAACCATATTTTACTGACTTGAATACATCTTTTAATGAACCACCGTGAATCCAAAAATCGTCGGTTAAGTTTGGTCCAACACCACCAGGCATACTTCCTCCAGTCGCAGCATGACAAGGAGCACATTTGTTCACGAAAATACCTTTACCTGCTTCAATATCTGCTGCTGAGAGCATTTTCACAGTATTTTCATCCACAAGATTTCCTTGTTTAGCTAAGTTTTTCACTTTTTCTTTTTCTGCATCAGCCATTGCTATTTTATATTCCTCAATCATCAAAGGTGCAGACTTAGCTACATGATAGCGATACAAATAAATGCCAGCAAATAAGATAGTTAGAAGAAAACTTGTTGTAAACCAAGGTGGAGTAATATTATCCAATTCCCTGATTCCGTCATAGCTATGTCCAGTATCAATCTTACCTTCTTCTTCAAGCGGTCTGAAGCTATTGATTTTATCCCAAAAAGTTTGGAACCAAGATTTCTGTGCAGATCCACTTGCTGCATAAGCAGTATTACCTTTAATGAATTTAAAGGATTGGTATGCAAAGAAAATAATGAAAAATACTTCGAATGCAATCAAAATTAAAAGTATAATTGTTGACCAATTAGAAGATACAGTTTCACTAGAGTCTTGAGCTACAGTCTGAGCAAAAGAAAACTGTGAAAAGAACATAAATAGAAGAATAACACCAATTTTTTTATCTGTATTTGACTTAATAACATAATCTCTTGCTGTCAGAAAAAAAGTTTTCATTGAAAAATAAAGTGGTAGCAAAAGGACGATTGCAATAAGTGCTAATACCATATTGATGTCAAAACTAAAGCTTTTGCTTGGAGCAGCTGCCTGCGCTGCTTCTTCTCCAAATAGCAAGAATGGAGCCATCATTGCTATTAGTCCAGAAGATATTTTTTTTATATTTGAAATCATTGTATTATTATTTTTTATCATCTAATGGTAGATTTTCTAATCTTTGTATTTCATTTTTATCAATACTATATACCCAGTATGTTACAATCAGGAAAAAAGCAACAAACAATAGTAATGATAAGATAGGGTATATACTCACTCCTGTTATTTTAACTAAATAGGTCGAAAATTTCATAAAATATTATTTGTTTTCTAATTTAATATCTTTACCCAATCGTTGTAAATAAGCAATTAAAGCTATAATTTCTTTATCACTCATTACTTCTATTTTGTTTTCTTTCAACCCATCAGCTATTTTCTTAGCTTGTTTTTCCAAATCATCATTTGCAATACTTTCATAACCTTTTGGATATGGTACACCAAGATTTCTCATAGCATGAATTTTAGAATTCGTGCTAGCTTTGTCTATTGTATTTTTAAATAATGAAGGATAAGTAGGCATAATTGATCCAGGAGCCATAGATGTAGGTTCTAGCATGTGGTTGAAGTGCCAGCTATCGCCATACTTACCACCAATTCTTGCCAAATCTGGACCAGTTCTCTTACTACCCCATTGGAAAGGATGGTCATAAACAAACTCTCCTGCTTTGGAATATTCGCCATATCGAGCTACTTCGTATCTGAATGGTCTGATCATTTGTGAATGACAGTTATAACATCCTTCTCTAATATAAATATCTCTACCCTGAAGCTCTAGTGGAGTATAAGGCTTCACAGATGCAATTGTAGGTACATTTTCTTTAACTAAAAAAGTTGGTATTAATTCGAAAAGACCTCCAAGTGCTACTACTACTAAGCTTAATACTAAAAGTAATAATGGTTTTCTTTCAATTACACTATGCCAAAATGAATTTGCTGGTGCAACATAATTTTTAACTAATGGTGCTGCTTCAGCTTCTTCTCTTTCAACAAATGTACCTTGTTTTGCAGTTTTCATCAAATTGTAGATCATCATGACAACACCAATTAAGAATACGGTACCACCTAATGCTCTAATAGCATAAAATGGAACAACAGTTTGTACGATATCAATAAATTGATACTGTAATTGTCCTTCTGGTGTAAAGGCTTTCATCATGAAATAGGATCTGAATGAACTCCAATACATCGGAATAGCGTATAATAATATACCTAATGTACCTATCCAGAAATGTTGTGATGCTAATTTCTTAGAATATAATTGTGTATTCCAAAGCTTTGGTATCAACCAATACATCATACCAAAAGTCATAAAACCATTCCAACCTAATGCACCGATATGAACGTGAGCTACTGTCCAATCGCTATAGTGAGATATTGCATTTACATTTTTTAAGGATAACATCGGACCCTCGAAAGTACTCATACCATAGCAAGTAACTGCCACTACAAAGAATTTCAAAACAGGATCTTCTCTTACTTTGTCCCATGCTCCTCTCAGGGTAAATAAACCATTCAACATTCCTCCCCAACTCGGCAATATCAACATGATAGAGAACACTGTACCTAATGACTGAGCCCAATCTGGCAAAGCAGTATATAGTAAATGGTGAGGACCTGCCCAAATATAAAGGAATATCAAACTCCAGAAGTGAACGATACTTAACCGATAAGAATATACTGGTCTATTGGCTGCTTTTGGTAGAAAATAATACATTAGCCCCAAATATGGCGTAGTTAAGAAAAATGCCACAGCATTATGACCATACCACCACTGAACTAAAGCATCCTGAACACCAGCATACATTGAATAACTTTTCAAAAAAGATGCTGGCATTTCCATTGAGTTCACGATGTGAAGCATCGCTACAGTGACCCATGAGGCAATAAAAAACCAGATGGCGACATAAAGATGTCTTTCACGTCTTGTAAGAATGGTGCCGAACATATTGATACCAAAAACTACCCAAATCAGCGTAATTAAAATATCAATGGGCCATTCTAGCTCTGCATATTCTTTCCCAGTTGTGAAACCGAAGAGGAGCGTTACAGCAGCCAAAACAATAATTAATTGCCATCCCCAAAAATGAATTTTACCAAGTTTTTCACTCCACATTGGCGTTTTCAATAATCGAGGAATAGAATAATAAACAGCAGTGAAAATTCCGTTACCTACAAATGCAAATATCACAGCATTCGTATGTACAGGTCTTAGTCTTCCGAATGCAAGGTGAGGGAAGAAGTCACTGAAGTTCAAAATAGGATATGCCAACTGAAAGGCAGCAATTACGCCTAATAGCATTCCTACTAGCCCCCAAAATATACTTGCTATTGCAAATAGTTTTGGGAGTTTGTTTTCGTAATAAAATTTATCCAGACTCATATTGGTTTACTTTTCTTTGTTTTTAATATTATCAAATAAAATTCTTTGTGCAGGACTCTGAGCATCATCGAATTGACCATCCTTAACGCTCCATAAAAATGCTAAAAGAAATCCACCTGCAATTAAGATACTGATTATCAATAAGATAATAATGACGCTCATAATATATTGATTTAATATTGATCTAACATATATTTCAACAAATCTTTAGTGGTGACAATACCAACTAAATTATTGTTTTCTAATACAGGCATTGCATGGAAATTTGCATTTGTAAATACTTCTGCAACCTCCTTAATCGAATCTTCAACGTTCACAGTCAGTGGATTATGAGTCATCACCTGATCTATGTTCAATGAATCTAATACTGCATTATCAGCACCTTCTTGATGATCGTAAAGCTTGCCAAAAGCAAGTCTATTAAGATCGGAACTACTAATAATACCAACAATCTCATTTCCCCTTTTCACAGGTAGGTGGTGAATGTTTGAGTCTTTAAAAACATTAGCCACATCTCTTAATGAATCGGTATGAGATACAGTATGTACATTTTTTGTCATAATATGACTTACTGGTTCTCTTCTTTTCATAAAAAACTTTTTATCATTAATTAATTAATCGTTCTTACCAATTTATACCTATTAGCCAACCATTCTGTTAAGCCATAAGTTAAAAAAATTATAGTAATGGAGCTACTAGGCATTAATATAGCTGCTATTACTGGAGATAAAATCCCCTGTACTGCATATATTAAACCTATTATATTATAAATCACTGAAAATCCGAATGTTATTAATACTAGTTTTTTGCCATCTCTAGCAAACTGAATAAAAACATCGAGATTTGATAGTTTACTGCCATCAATCACGCCATCAGATGAAGGGGTGAAATTGTTGGAAGTATCAGAGACAGCTATTCCAATGTTGCTTTGTTTTAAAGCACCAGCATCATTTAATCCATCGCCAACCATCATCACTACTCTATGGTGTTCATCTTGTAGTTGTTTGATATATTCGAGTTTCTGTTGTGGACTCTGATTAAATAACAAATCGCTATCTTTTCCTAATAATGATTCAATATTTTTCAATTCAGTATCATTATCACCTGATAATAAGGATAATGTAAAGTGTTTTTTCAACGATTCTATTAAATGAGTTACACCAAAACGGTATTTATTTGAGATGATGAATTCTCCAATAATGTTGCCATCAACAAAAATCATAACTATAGATCCAGCATTTTTCGTTGTTCTTTCTTGTCCAACGAATGCCGCCGATCCTATTTTGATATGATGATCGTTCACCCAACCCTCAATTCCTTTTCCTTCTAATTCTTTGAAGTTTTCAACTGATTGCAAATTGGAAATATTGAGGTATTCAAATACTAATTTGCTAGCAGGATGGGAGGATTGTTTTAATAAAGAAGCAACAGAAACCTTTAGATTTTCAGATAGTATTGTACCAGAATAACGAACATTTGAGCCCTTCGTTTGAGTTAGAGTACCTGTTTTATCCAATACAATATGATTTAAGTAAGAAAAATCTTCGATCAAATCTGGGGATCTCAAATAAAATTTATTTAAACCAAGTATTCTCAATATATTTCCATGTGTATAATTTTGTGAGAGCAATAATGCACAAGGACAAGCAACGATTAGAACAGTAGTAATTGCATTCCACATCAAGTTATCTTTACCTTGGAAATGCCAAAATGCACCAGCAATTAATCCTACTAAAAGAACAAAATAGGTAAAATACTTGCTAATTGTGTCATAAGAAGTTTTTTTGATGGTTTCTTTTTTTGTAAAGATTGGGTTATTCCAAAGATTGGTCAAATAACTTTGAGAAACCTCTTTTACTACAACTAATTCTATCAGACCATCCATTTGTTTGCCTCCAGCATACACCATTTCACCAATATTTGCCACTACTGGCAAACTTTCACCACTAACAAAACTATAATCAATCCTTGCAGCACCTTTTGATAGGATGGCATCAACAGGAATGATTTCGTTGGCATGAATTTGAATAACATCATTTATATGAATGTTTGCTATTTCAGTTGGAGATATTTTATTGTCTTTAATAACATTTATTGCAATTGGGAAAAAGGATTTATAATCTCTATCAAAAGAAATGGTTTGGTAGGTTCGAGATTGAAGCCATCTACCGATGAGCATAAAAAATACAATTCCACTCAAGCTATCCAAATAACCATTGCCAATTCCATTATAAATTTCATAAATACTTCTAAAAAAAGTAATGACTAAAGCTAAAGCTACTGGAAAATCTATATTCAAAAATCCATTTTTCAAACCATTCCAAGCAGAAACGAAAAACTCGGATGCAGCATAGAATAAAACTGGAAGTACTAATAAAATGCTAATAGATTGAAAAAAGATTTGAATTTTTGCCTCTACTTGATTCGAAAAGGATAGATAATCTGCAAAACTCATCATCATGATATTGGCGAAACAAAAGCCTGCTACGCCTATTTTATACCATCTTGTTCTATCTAGTTTTTTTAAAGAATCTGATGAAATCTCATTTAAACTTAAGTGAGGCTCATATCCAATTTTTGTTAAGGTTTCAACAACTTTTCTTAAACTTGTTTTTTGCTCATCGAAGACGATAAATAATTCTTTTTTTGTAAAATTTACTGTTGTATTTAAAACGCCTTCATCGATGCTATGGAGATTTTCTAAGAGCCAAAGACAACTACTACAATGAATTTGAGGGAGATAAAGTGTTAGTTGTGATTGTTTGCCATTCGTAAATTGAAGTAGTTTCCTTTTAATATCTTGATTGTCCAAAAATTGAAATTTATCAGATCTAATTTCATTTTTTATTCCTATGCCAGGAGTTTCATTCAAATCATAATAGGCACACAAATCGTTCTGATTCAATATTTCATATACTGACTTGCACCCATTACAACAAAATTGTTTTTCGCCAATTCTTATCGCAGATGATTTACAAGTATCTCCACAATGATAACAATTTAATTCTACCTCAATATTACTTTTTTGACTACCCATTATTTTTACCTAAAGTAAATTATTGTACTAAGTTACTATTTATTTATATGATATTATTATAATAATTCCAACTATGTTAGATTTAGATTAAAAGAATTTATTTTGATTTTATAATCAAAACTGGACAATCTGCATCTCTCATTATTGACTCCGCCACACTTCCCATTAATAATCTGCTTAGTCCTTTTCTGCCATGAGAACCAATAACTATCAAGTCGAAATTTCCAGATTTTTGATAGTTGAGTACAACATCGGCTGGGTTTGA
>ENA-UOYA01000625-UOYA01000625.1-activated-sludge-metagenome-genome-assembly--contig:-NODE-625-length-43441-cov-56.918015_pt1 | contig 43441 bp, 27 predicted proteins | sample MGYA00238163_ERZ764804 | MGnify/ENA primary metagenome ERZ764804 (study PRJEB28919, sample SAMN05720223) | activated sludge metagenome | isolation source: Anaerobic digester | place: Hong Kong...
TCTTTTCATCTATCTGGTATATAAAAATATATAATTTAAAAAATTATTGTTCAGAAAAAATAAAAAAAGACAATGAAGATTATGCTACTTTATTTTCTAAAAATAAGTTCAACGAATCTTTAATTTTTTTGATGACAGATTATAAAAATTATATTTTTGAAGCTATTTATATTTTATTATATTTTCAAACGAACATTGCGAAAAAGGTTGATATTATTGAACTTATTTTTCAGGTTTTTCTTATTAGTATATTTACAACAAATTATTCAAAAATTATAGCTTCAATTATTGATATTAATAAAACTAAAAAAACTTTGATCGCTTTTTATGAAGTCCTGAAGAAAAAAAATATTCAAAATGAACCGCAAAATACAGAAAAGTTCTTTAATAATTTAGTAAATGAAGAAGAGAAAGTCATTTATTTGAACAACTGTAAATTTTATTACAAATTAAAAAATGGCGAAGAAAAAGAGATTTTTAATAATTTTAATCTTAATATTTTCAAAGGTGATAAGATAGCCATAACCGGAGAAAATGGTAGTGGGAAAACAACACTACTTAAAATTCTGGCAAATATTTATCAAGTCGATATAGGGGAGATTCATTATGATGAAAAATTTTTTGATCAAGATGTTTATTGTAAAACTAAAATAAAAGAAAATTTCATTTACAGCAATCCTTATATTTTTAATATTTCACTAAAGGAAAATCTTTGTTTTGATAGAAGTTTTGAAGAAAAACTTATTTACAATTTGCTTGATAGAGTTGATTTACAAAAGTTTTACTCTTCATTTCCAACCAGAATAGATTCTATATTACAGAAAAATAGCATGACAATTTCTGATGGCGAGAAATTACGTATAGCACTTCTTAGAGGATTGTTAAAAAAAGATAATATTGAGGTCATTTTTCTGGATGAATTTACAAAAAATATAGATTCGATAACCGAAGAAAAGGTTTTTAAAATCTTATTCGACTTCTTTAAGGATAAGGTTATTATAGCTGTATCTCATAGATTATCTACAATATTAAAATTCGATAAAATTCTTTTTATAGATTCTAAAGAAAAAAAAATCTTATTTAATCAAAGAGATGAAATAATAAAAACAGAGGAATTTAAAAGATTGTTTGAGGTTTAGTATAAGTTGTATCTCAAAGAAATATCAAAAAAGTTTGTGCATCTTCTTGCTCCAGAACAAAGTTTCAATTCAAATATTTATTGTTAATTTAAATAGGAAAAAATAGTGCTAACCTAATAAATGAAGCCTGTTTTTAACTAATTTTAATCTTTTTTGAGATAAATCTTATCTCTTGACAACATATAATTTAATTTTAAAATTGATTTAATTAATAATATTATAATAGAAAGTTTAAAGTCCAGAAAAAATACTTTTATTGACAAAATTAAAAATCTAAATTCGAAAATCCGCAAATAAAAAGATACAGTTACCAATTTTAAGGTTTATTAAAATGAAACAACATTTACAAGATAAAATAGATGGATAAAACTAAAAAAAGTTAAAAATTTAATTTATTTTTTCTTTAAGGGGTTAAAATGAAAAATCAAAAAGTTTTATTGTGTATTTTTATCATTTTTATTTCTCTATTTCTTTTAAATTGTGCCTATCATCAAAATAAGGAAATTTCTCCAATAAAATATTCTGAAAATATTTCAAAGGTTATAAATGCATCTACATCTGGTATTATAAGTCCGGATGCTCCAATTGTGGTAGTATTTCAAAAAAAGATTGTCGATGAATCAATCTTAGATAAGCCTATTAAAAATGAATACTTTACCTTTAGCCCTTCAGTAGATGGCAAGATGATATGGAAAGATACAAATACACTTGCTTTTATTGCTGATAAACCGTTTAACGATGATACAATCTATACTGGAACTTTACAGTTAAAGGATCTAACTGGTGATTCTGAACCATTTGTTTTTAGATTTTTAAGCAAAAAACCTTACATAAAATACTTTAAATCCGAGTTTATCTGCCAGGACACACAGGATCCACAGTCGGTTGTTTTTCAAGGGACTGTTGGTTTTTCTCAAAGTGTTGATGCAAGAGATATTGAACCATATTTAAAACTTAAATGTGGATCCAAAAGTTATGATTTAAAAATCATGGCTGAAGATTTAAAGACAAATAGTTTTTCCTTTTCTTCAGATAAAATACAAAGAGATGCTGCTGATAAAAAATGTACCTTTATTTTTAACCCCAAATCCAACAAAGTATATGAGAGTTTCAATAAAAAAGTTATCCTCTATTCAAGCAAGAGCTTTAAACCTGTTGGTTATAGTACAGAAACATTAAAAAATAAAACATTTTTAGTTGCAACATTTACAAATGAGATAGATGAATCTCAGGATTTCAGAGGTTTTGTTTCTGTTTCACCAGATTTAGATTTTTCTTGTTACTCTTCTGGCAATAAACTTTACATTTCAGGTGATTTTCAAAATGGCGAAACCTACAAACTTGATATTCATAAGGGGATAAAATCGAAGTTCAAAGGTGTCAGTTTAAATGATGAATATACGAAATCCTTAAGTATCGATAACTTAAAACCATCAGTTGCATTTACAAGCAATGGTATCTTTTTGCCAACTGACAACAATAAATGCCTCAGGTTCACCACGGTAAACTTAAAATCTGTGAGATGCGTTATAATAAAGGTTTATGACAATAATCTATGCCAATTCGTGCAGGAAGAAAACTTAAAAAATAGTGATAAAAATAGAAAATATTCTTTTTCTTCCTTAAATAAAGTAGGTACAGAAGTATATAACGAAGCCTTAAACTTGAATTCGGATGTAAATGTTTCGACACAGCATGAGCTCGATCTTTCCAGGATAATCAAATCTGAATCAGGTTTGTATGTGGTTTCATTTTTTTACAATAAACAGGATATTTTAACTCAAGAAGAAAATGACGAAGAAGACGAGTATGATGAGTGGGATGAGTATGGTGATTACTACGATGAACATCATGATGAACAGGATGAAGAAGAGCAATATGAACCTGGTGAATATGTGGGTAAGGTTAATGCAAAAAATAATGACTACTATTCTCTGGTATACAACTCATATGGTCAGGTACATAAAGCTGTTTCTGTATCTGATATAGGGATAATATATCAAAAAACTAAAGATAGCATCTTCATTTATACTACTGATATTATCACAACAAATCCTCTTGAAGGAGTTGATGTTTCACTTTATACTTATCAAAATCAGTTTATTGCCAGTGGAAAAACAGATAAATCTGGAAAAATAATCTTTAAATACTCTGATAATCCGTTTTTTATTAAAGCGGAAAAGGGAAACCAGAGAAGTTTCATCTCGACAAACCAAATGGCTTTAAACTTTACAAATTACGATATTGGCGGAGTTGAGATATCCCCCAAGCAGCTAAGATTATTTGCATATAGCGAAAGAGGCATATATCGACCTGGTGATGAGATAAATATTACTGCAATTGTAAGAAATCAGTTTAATACATTTGAAACAAATCATCCTGTTACCATAAAAGTATACAATCCACGCAATTCCCTATGTTATGAGCAGATAAACAAAAGTGGCGTTGATGGAGTCTATGTATTTAATATTCAAACATCTACAAATGATCTGACTGGAACCTGGAATGCTTACTTTGAAGTGGCAGGGGAGAAGTTTATTTTTCCTATTAAGATAGAATCCATAGTCCCCTATACTATAAAAGTCAATGTTACAGCTTCTAAGGAAAAACTTAGTGAAAAAGATAATAAAATAGAGCTGTCAGTTAATGCAAAATACCTGGCTGGTTTACCAGCTTCAGGTCTAAAGTATATTGTTTATGCAGATTTGAATGTATCATCAAAAAAATTTACTAATTTTCCGACTTACAATTTTGATGATAAAACCTTCCGCATGGAAAATCGTTCAGAAGGTGTCATAGCCAGTGGGACACTTGATAATGATGGAAACGCAACTGTAGATTGGTCTTTACCTCGATTTGACACTAAACCACCAGCTCTTAATGTTGTATTTACAGTTAGAGTAGTTGAAAAAAGTGGAAGACCGGTTCCTTCAAAACTTATTATTCCAGTTGACACTTATGATTACTATGTTGGTTATAAGCTTCCATCTACATATTCAAGGTATTCGAAGACTGGAGAGATTTTGCCAATATCTCTTATCAATTTAAAGGCAAATGGAGAAGTTGCAAAGGGAAGAAAGATTGAATATAACATATACTTTAGTGATTGGTGGTGGTGGTGGGACTACTATTATGATGATGATTTCTCACTTAACTTTAAAAGTAGAAGCTCAACTTTAAATTATAAAAAGGGATCATTGATCTCAAAAGAGCCTCCTATGTCACTTGATATTAAGTTCGACAAAAGTGGTACTTACCTTGTTGAGTTTGAAGAAGAAGATGGTCATAGATCAAGTGTCTTTGTTTTTGTATATGGATGGGGTATGCAATCTTCCTCTAAAGATGCAAGTTATCTACTATTGAAAAGTAATAAAAATGAATATAACCCTGGCGAAACTGCAAAATTAAGTTTTCCATCTACAAAAAATGGAAAAGTATTTGTTACAGTTGAACATGGTGAAGATATACTCAGTAGCTTCTGGCTTGATGCAACATCAGATAAAAATGATGAAATGACCATTTCTATCCCGATAAATAAGGAGATGGTCCCAAATGTATACTGTACTATATTACTCATACAACCGCATGGAGAAACTAAAAATGATAGACCTATAAGGATGTATGGAGTCATTCCTTTAAAAGTTACTGATCTTTCAACTAAACAGGAAATAGAGATTACGACAAATGAATCCTTTAAGCCAAATCAACCTTTTTCCATAGAGATAAAGACTAAAGATAGTAAACCAGCACAGGTAACTGTGGCTGTTGTCGATGAAGGATTACTCGATATAACCTCATTTAAAACACCGGATCCCTGGGAAAATTTCAATAAAAAGATAATGAAGAAGGTATTTTATGCGGATATTTTCGATAGCATTATCAACTTAAATACCGGTGAGGTAAAGAATAGATTTGCTGTTGGTGGTGATGAGTTACTTGCTTTCAGAAGTTCTCAAGCACCTGATCAACAGGCTATGAGGTTTAAACCAGTTAGTTTTTTCAAGGGTCCATTTAAGACAGATGAAAAAGGATATGCAAAAGTTACCTTTGATATGCCAAATTATATTGGATCTGTCAGGATTATGGTTGTTTCCATATCGGGAAATAATTACGGAAGCGCTGAAAAAGCAGTTCCCGTTAAAGAAAACCTTATGGTTAGTGCTTCACTTCCAAGGGTTTTAAGACCAGGAGATAGAGCAGTGGTTCCAATAACCATTCTCGGCATGGTCCCGAATCTTGGTAAAATCTCAATAAATGCACAGATAAAAGGTCCTGCAAATATAACAGATGGCACATCGAGGGAAGTTGTGCTCACTAAAGAAGGCGAACAGACAGTCTACTATACGATAGAAGCAAATATGGAAATTGGCATGATAAACTTTGAGGTAAAGGCAACGAATGGAAAGTTTTCTTCATATCAAAAAATCGAAATGGATATTCTGGCTGGTTCCGCGCGAAAATTTGTAAGTGAAGAGACTACTGTAAGTGGAGGAAAAACAAAAAAGTTGAATCTACCAAAAGTTGGATATGATGGAAGTAATAAGGCAACAATAACTGTTAGTAGCTGTTTACCAGCAGGGGTTCAGGAGAAACTATCCTGGCTTATACATTACCCTTATGGTTGTATAGAACAGACTATTTCTTCAGTTTTTCCACAACTTTATCTAAAGGAGATTATATCTCTTGAACCAGTAGAAAGGGAAAAAGTAGACTATTTTATAAAAGCAGCTATAAATAAACTTAGAAATTTTCAACTTTCCGATGGTTCTTTTAGCTACTGGCCTTCTCAGAGCTACTCAAACCTGTGGGCTACAAATTATGCAGGTCATTTTTTACTTGAAGCAAAAAATAGGGGTTATGCTGTTCCCGATGATATGCTGAATAACTGGATAAATTATCAGAAAAAAGCAATAAAGTCGTTAAAAAAAAGTCAACTCCGTGAAAACATATATTCACTATATTTACTTTCTCTTTCAGGAAATCCTCAAATTGGTTCTATGAATATTATCTGGGAGTATTACGCTAACAAGCTAAGTGAACTTGAAACATGGATGCTTGCAGCCTCATATAAGCTTGCAGGAGCTTCAAGTATAGCTGAAAATATATTAAAAACTCCTAAATTTGTTGATTTGAAATATGATTCAACGGATGAAACTTTTGGTTCAAAGATTAGAGATGATGCAATGATACTGAATTTTATGCTTATATTAAACAGGGATGAAGAAGCTTCAAAGATGTTTACCGAGCTTGTAAAAGTCTTAAGCAAGGATTCATGGTACTCAACTCAGGAAACAGGATTTTTGCTTCTTGGAATAGGTAAATTCCTTGTGGAAAAAGGTGCTACACTTTTTGCTTCAAATAAAGTTCCGAATTTCTCTGGTTTAATAACGTTACCATCCGGTAAAAAATATTCATTCTCTGGTTCAAAGTATTCATATTCTTTTGAAATAAATTCAGATTTTGGCAAAGACATATCTATCTTTTTAGATCCAAAGTCAGATAGTCAGATATGTTTTGTTAGTCTTGTCTCAAGTGGTATCCCTTTGTTTTCATCAATGGTTCCAAAATCCGAGGGACTGAATTTGGATGTTGAGTATTTTGATGAATTTGGTAAACCAATTCTGAACAAAATCTTTGAGAAGGGTAAAGTTTACTATATCCGTTTTACCGTACAGAATAACAAAAGTTATGGTATCAGAAATCTTGCACTTGTGCATCTTATCCCGGCTGGACTTGAGTACGACATAGAAAGAATAAAATTCGACAATAAACCAGAGTGGGATGATAGCGACTGGGAATTTATTAAACCTGAGTATGTTGACATTCGAGATGATAGAGCTTTTATCTTTTTTCATAGTTTTTACTATTACCCGGTAGTATTTTATCTCAAAGTTAACTCTGTTACTGCAGGTAAATTTGCTGCTCCAGGAACTTATGTTGAAGCTATGTATGATAGAAGTATCTACGCATCAACCGCATTCTCGATGATAGAAGTTTCCCAGTATAGTGCAAGTACTAACCCACTATCTAAACCAAAAAACTGAACGCATAAATCCAGCAACCAATTAAAAGCCATAATTCATATTGCACTGTTTATTTGGTTTTGTTTAATGATTGGATATTCGATCCCTGTTTGAGATAAAAAGCTTGAAATTGAGATGAAGAAGGTTAAAACCAATTTTATTTATATTTTACTGATATCGATATTTTTTCTTTTATTTATTTTTATTATTTTTATACCCTCGCCAGTTAAACCTCTACTTGGAAGAGAAAGCTTAACAATAGTATCAGAAAATGGAAGTTTGCTCAGGGTTTATTTAAATAATGAAGATTCCTGGTGTCTTAAATCTGCTCTAAAGGTACCTCAAAAACTCAAAGAAGCTGTTATTTTATACGAAGATAAATATTTTTACTACCACTTTGGAATAAACCCAATATCTTTAATTCGAGCTTTAATTGTAAATATTAAGGCAAAAGAGATAAAATTAGGTGGAAGTACGATTTCAATGCAGGTTGCAAGAATATCGGGAAGAAGGTCAAGGAATATTTCAAGTAAAATAGTTGAGATTTTTCAGGCATTGAAACTGGAACTATTTCACAGTAAAGAGTATATATTAAAGTTGTACCTGGACCATGCACCTTATGGGGGCAACATTTATGGTTACAGAACAGCGAGTTTAAGATATTTTGGAAAGGAACCTGAGTACTTAAGCTGGGCTGAAGCTGCAACATTAGCAGTATTACCAAATTCACCTTCACTTATCTCGCCCTTAGTGTCACAGGATAAGCTGAAAAATAAGAGAAACGAACTTTTGTTAAGGCTCTATGAGGCAAAAAAATTAAGTTATGACAATTATCAGATGGCTTTAATAGAAGATGTCCCGATGAAAAACCTCTCGTTCCAGGTAGTTGCGCCTCAATTTTGCGACACTGTTGTTAAGAATAAAGAGAAGTATAAGTTAAACAGTTCCAGCAAAAGTATCATAACTACAACTCTGGATCTTCAGATTCAGCAACTTGTTGAAGGAATAATTCGAAATCATACTGAGATAATTCATGGAAGCGGGATAGCAAATATAAGCGCTCTTGTTGTTGATGCTCAAACTGGCGATATAAAAGCCTGGATAGGTTCTCAAGATTTTAGTGATGACAAAAACCAGGGTCAGATAAATGGAGTACTTGCTCCAAGATCTACCGGCTCTATCTTGAAGCCATTTCTTTATGCTCTTGCTATTGATAGAGGTTTACTTTTACCGGATACTCTTCTTGCAGATATTCCAACAACCTTTGGAAGTTATTGCCCTTCAAATGCAAGTGGAACATTTTCCGGACTTGTAACAGCAAGGGATGCACTTATAAATTCCCTTAATGTTCCAGCGGTCAGGGTGCTTTCTTCTTTTGGTGTAGATGAATTTTATCAATTCTTGAAGAGAGCAGGGTTAAATCATCTTTTTCGTTCTTCTTCAGAATATGGTCTTCCTCTTGTTCTTGGCGGAGCAGAAGCAACTTTATATGAAATAGCGCAGCTTTATTATGGACTTGTAAATAAAGGATATTTTTCGCAGCTTAATTACCTGTTAAAAGATTCCATTTCAAACTCTAAAACAAATGATTTGAAGACCAATGCAGATAAAAAACCAAAGCTTAATGCAACTCAAAATAATAAATTGAGTTCATCTACTAAAAATGTGGATAAAAATCAATATATACCGGAAAAAGAAGAAAAAGTAAGGATCAAAAAGGGAAAAAAACTAATCTCTGAGGGAAGTTGTTATTTAATTCTTGATATTTTGAAAGATCTTAAAAGACCAGAAGCGGATCAGTTGTGGGAATTCTTCAACTCATCAAAGCCGGTAGCCTGGAAAACTGGTACAAGTTATGGTTATAAGGATGCATGGGCTGTAGGAGTTAATCCCTCCTGGATCGTTGCTGTTTGGAGTGGAAATTTTGATGGAACTCCAAATGTTTTATTATCTGGTGGAAAGGTTTCAGGTCCTATAATGCTTGATATTATCAATGCACTACCTGCAAAATCTTCTGATAGATGGTTTAAATATCCAGATAATGCTCTGGTAAATCTTGAAGTATGCTCAAAAACAGGTTATGCAGTAAGTTCAAATTGCCCCGAAAAAAATTATGTAGATGCTCCAGTTGGTATGCTTCCTTTACAACCCTGTCCATATCATAAAATAATATATACGACTTTAGATGGAAAATACGAAGTATGTTCAAATTGCTGGAAGCCAGGTGAATACGAAAAGAAATATGTTCTTGCATGGAGTCCTGAAATTTCACAGTATATACGTGATACAGGTCTTATAGAAGACCAAAGACCAATCCATAATCCGCTCTGTCAGGGATTTAGCTCAACTGTTAATATGCAGATAATTTATCCGGGTAATGGATTGACCATTGTTGTTCCTAAGGACCTTAACGGAAAATATCAAAAGGTGATATTTCAGGCAGCTCACCAATCCCGAAATACTTACATATTCTGGTATCTAAATGGTTTATATCTAGGCAAAACTGCTGGAAATAATAATATGGCATTCTTACCGCCAGAAGGTGAAAATATTTTAACCATAGTCGATCAGCAAACAGGCAAATCTATATCTTCGAAATTCAAGGTCATTTATTCTTCAAGAAAATAAAATTGGTTCATCTGGTAAATTAATTCTTCTTTCCACATTTAAGAGTAATGTTTATAATAGTCGAAAGCCGAGATTCTAGAGTCTAAAATATAACAGTCTAAAGTCCAGAGTCAGAGAATAATTTACTGATCTGCTAGATGAACCTGGATTTTCAATAAAAAAAAATTAAAGTTATATAAATTGTGCAAATACTTTTATAGATGAGTTTATTTACATAATAATTTCATTCATTTGTTTGATATATTTTAATATCTTTTTATTTTTTTGAATTAAAATTAAAAGGAACGATGAATAAGGCAAAATTATTTGTGCTTTAATTTGATGACTTGTAGATATAGCTTTACTAATATATGATTTTATTCATTTATCCAACAAATCCAGTTGTTAAAATTTAGTTTTCTGTTACTTTATCTTTGTTATGGTTCAATGATATATTGTATGGCTAAGTAATTAAGGTTCTTCCGGTTAATACACACTTTTTAACATTAAAGGAAAAAATGTATAGCATAGCATATAAATACTTGTTCATCCAGCAATTGTATGCTTATTTTAAAAAAAGAAATGCATAAATCCTTATATAAATAATTGATAAATAGGATTGTTTATTTTTTTGCTTTTCTTTTTTCTTTTTGTCACTTAACCAAAACAAAGAAGCGAATATCGAAAATAGGCTCTTTGCAATTTTTCTTTGTATGGCCAGGTCTTGAAAACTAACGAAAAGTTAGAAGATAATTTGCCGGATGAACCATAATTAACTTATCCTATAAATATTTATTTACATTAAGATTTTACTTGTAACAATCTTATTGATACACAAGGCATCAAAGTTGAACAATTCAGATCCAGGCGAAAGTTATTATTTTTTTTATCTTTTAATTTTGTAATTCAAAGTTTACAAATGGATTTTTCAAGCTATGCTAAATATATAAGTGATGAAATGCAAATAAGTTAAATATATCTACACTGAAACTTTTAATGGGATTAAGATGAAAGTAACTTTTTTTATAGCTCAAAGATATCTTTCCGGGAGAAATGGCAAAGGGATTTTCTCTTTTTTTTCCATAATATCGATTCTTGGTATAATCCTTGGTGTTGCAGCTCTAATCTCGGTTATTTCAGTTATGAATGGTTTTCAAGAAAATATGCAGCAAAAAGTGATTTCGTTGCAGTCTTTTCATCTTTCAGTTAGTTCTTTTAGCTCAGAACCCATAAATTATCTTGAATATATGGATAAGATAAAGAGTGTTCCTCATGTTGAGGCTGTTTATCCTTATATAGAATCTGCTGTTCTTTTCAATGCAAATGGTTCAACACGAGGAGCACTTCTTAGAGGTTATGATAAATCCTTTTTTACCTCTGAAACTTTGAAAAAAAATGCTATTGTTATTGATGGTTCTTTAGAACATCTTAACAGTGAGGATTTTATTGCAACAGGTGATCAGTTTTCAATACTCTATGGAACTCGACTTTCAAGTAAACTTCTTGTTACGGTTTTTACAAGTTCTATATTTCAGCCAAAGATAAAGCTCTTTACAATAAAAGCATTTATAAAAACCGGATTTTATCCTATAGATTCAGGTGTTTTATACACTACTCTTGAAAATGCTCAACAACTACTTGCAATGCCAGGGAAATGCAGCTACATAGGCATTATTGTAGATAAACTTGCTAATGTTGAAAAGGTTAAAAGTTCTATTGAAGATATTCTTCCCTTTGGTAAATTGCAGGTTTCAACCTGGTACGATTACAATCGAACCACTTACTCAGCATTGAAAAATGAGAAAACATTGATGTTTTTTATAGTTTTTATGATAATCCTTGTCTCTGCATTTTATATAGTGTCTTCTCAAATAATGACAGTTATGAATAAACAAAAGGAGATAGGTATCCTTAAAGCCATAGGTTTTACTCCTCTGGATATTAAAAATATCTTTATTTTCAATGGCATAATCATAGGTACTATAGGAACTTTACTTGGAACATCGCTTGGTTATATAATAAGTTTAAATTTAGATGCGATATTTGCCTTTATTGAGAACATTGTTAACGGAGCCATAAGCATACTTTATCTCTTTGTAAATGTTTTCAACTCAACAGCCATGCAACCTGAATTTCAGATATTTTCTCGAGATATATATTACTTTGATAAGGTTCCTGTTTCAATCAACTTTAAAGAAGTCATTATTATCAATATAGTCACATTCTTGCTCGTGTTTTTCGCTTCTCTAATACCGGCACATAGAGCTTCAAATGTCAAACCCAAAGAGGTTATTCATAATGAGTGATGAGATTATTGTTTTAGAAAATTTATCTAAAAAATATATAAACAAAACAGAACAAATAGAGGTTTTAGCAGATATCAATCTTTCAGTTAGAGAAAGAGATACAATCTCAATCCAGGGCATATCTGGAGTGGGTAAAACTACTCTACTAAATCTTATAGGTGGTTTTGATTCTCCAAGTTCTGGACGAATAATTTTTCAGAATGAAGATATTACTCACTATGATGAAACAGATATGGCAAAATTCAGATGCAAAAACATCGGTTATGTTTTTCAATCATTTTATCTTTTAGAAGAGCTGAATCTTCTTGAAAATATCATTTTACCAGCTTTAAAACTTGGTCTACCACGAAAAGATGCGGTTGCTAAAGCTATGGAAATCTCCGAAATTTTGAGTCTTACAAACAGGCTTAAACATTTCCCTTCAGAAATATCTGGTGGAGAGAAGCAAAGAGCAGCCATAGCAAGAGCAGTAATAAATAGTCCTAAACTAATTTGTGCAGATGAACCTACCGGAAATCTTGACATAAAACATAAGAATATCATAGCGCAACTTCTCTTTAAAATAGTGGAGTCAAATAACTTATCTTTGATACTGGTTACACATGAAGTTGATCTTGCTGCCAGATGTACAAGAAGGTATAAGATTGAAGATTGTCATTTAATTGATTTGAATAGTTGATTTTTACTGAAAATTTCTTATATTTTTGTTGTATATATAAATAAGAAAAACTTATTTTATTTGGAAAAAAACCTAAAATAGTAATATAATAGTAATATATATGATATGTATATAAATAAAATCAATATATAACGAAAATAATTAATTCTATTTCAATAAAAAATTGACCAGCAATATTGGGGAAGAGTGAGAAATATCATGATTAAAGATGTAGATAATTATTCTGAAGATTTGAGAAAATTAATAGATGAAGTTGCAAAAAATATAGCACTTGAGATGAAATCACAGAGTATACAACCAGGTCATCTATTGCTTGGTATTATAAGAGAAAAACTTGGAATTTCTTATTTTATTATTTCATTTATCGTTAAAGATAATATTTTCCTTCTCGAACAGGATATAACTGATCTTTTGATTAAAAATATCAATAACAACCTTACAATTTTCCCATCTATTGAATTTTCCAATACTACGAAAACTTATATGCAGTATGCCAGGCAGATTATGCTTCAACTGAATGACAATATTTTAAAAGTAGAACATCTTCTTTTAGCTATTGTTATGCAACTTCACACAAGTGATTCTGCACTTGATAAGATACTTCAAAACTATAATCTAACATTCCAGAATATAATGAAGCTTCTCGAGTTATTTGGTGATAACCCTCTTCTAAAGATAAAAGTTAAGCCAAAATCAAATATGCCAACTCCAGTTGCAGATAAGTTTTGCAAGGACTTTACCGAGCTGGCATGGAAAGGAGAACTTGATCCAATAATTGGTCGAGAGGAAGAAATAAAAAGGCTCATGCAGGTTTTGTTGAGAAGGATGAAAAATAACCCTGTTTTAATAGGATACCCCGGTGTTGGTAAAACAGCTATTGTGGAAGGTCTTGCTCAATATATAGTTTCCCAGCAGGTCCCCGATAAATTGAAAAATAAGCGAATACTCAAGATGGATATGGGGATAATAGTTGCAGGGACCAAGTATAGGGGTGAGTTTGAAGATAGATTGACCAAAATCCTTAAAGATATTGAAAAAGCAAACAACATTATACTTTTCATAGATGAGATTCATACTATCGTTGGTGCTGGTGGAGCAGAAGGAGCCATCGATGCTTCAAATATACTAAAACCCTTTTTAGCTAGAGGACAGATTCAAATAATAGGTGCAACTACTTTTGATGATTATAAAAAACATATTGAAAAGGATAAAGCCCTTGAAAGAAGACTTCAACCAATAGTTGTTGATGAGCCAACTGAAGAAGAAACTGTTGAAATACTCAAAGGGCTCAAATTAAACTATGAACTTCATCATCATGTCATTTATGAAGATAATGCTCTCAGCAAAATAGTTGAATTATCAAAAAAATATATTTCCGGTAGATATCTTCCAGATAAAGCGATAGATGTTCTTGATGAATGTGGAGCTTCATTAAATCTTGAAAATGGAACGCCACCAGCTCTTTTGATGCAAACATCTAAGCAGATTGAATCTTTAATAAAACAGAAAGAATCTTACTTTTTGATGAATGATTTTTCCAAACTGCCTGAAATACAGAAGCAGATAAATGAACTTTATTCATTTTATATGCAGCAGCTTGGTGGTTGGGAAAAATCTCAAGTTCAACCTATTGTTGCTGTGGTTGATGAAGAGATAGTGCATCAGGTTGTCTCGAAAATGACCGGGGTCAAGATTGAAAAGATGAAGCAACAAGAGGCTAACAGGTTGATAATGATGGAGGATACACTTTCTAAGGTTATTATAGGACAGGATGAAGCTATCAAAGTTGTTTCAAGAGCTATAAAAAGGGGTAGACTGGGGATTAAAAAAGCAAAAAAGCCTATTGGCTCATTTATATTTTTAGGACCAACCGGTGTAGGTAAAACTGAAGTTGCAAGAAGATTGGCTGAGTTTCTTTTTGGTTCAAAAGAGTCACTGATAAGGATAGATATGTCAGATTTTATGGAAAGACATACTATCTCCAGACTAGTTGGTGCACCTCCAGGTTATGTTGGATATGAGGAAGGTGGTATTCTTACTGAGATGATAAGACGAAAACCATACTCAATAATACTTTTTGATGAAATAGAAAAGGCTCATATCGATTTTTTCAATATGTTACTTCAAATACTCGAAGAAGGAGAACTTGTTGATAATTTTGGAAATAAAGTCGATTTTAAAAACACAGTCATAATTATGACTTCAAATATTGGCTCAAAGGATATTTTGCAATATCGAGTTCCTGGGTTTGAGATAGAAAGACACGAAAGTCTTGATTTTGAAGATGTTAAGAAAAAGGTTTTGTTTCAGGTTCAAAAAACTTTTAATCCAGAATTTTTAAACAGGCTTGATGAGATAATAGTTTTTCATCCACTTGAATCAAAGCATCTTATGCAGATAATTGATCTTATGATACTTGAGGTAAATGAAACATTATCAAACTATTCTCTGACAATCCAGATAGATCAATTTGCAAAAGAATATCTCATCGAAAAAGGTTTTGATCAAAAATATGGAGCCAGACCACTAAGAAGGCTCATTCAAAAAGAAATAGAAGACACTATAGCTCAAATGATTTTAGACCAGAAGGTGAAAAAAGGAAACAATATATTTGTATCTTACAACAAAGATGAGGGTCTACTTTTTAATATTAAGGCTTGCGATCAGATGGAGACAGATGAAAGCAAATTACTTCAAACTGAAAAATAATAAACATTTTGTAAATCTGTTTACTTTATTTTTTGTTTTAGCTTCTTTCTTCATATCAATCCCTATTTTTGCGAAGGAAACTGATGGTATTCCAGATTGGACTGCACTTTACCAGCATAAGTTTTATAGTGCTGTTATTTTTCAGTTAGAAAAAGATTTTACCATAGAAAAAGATTTAAAAAACTATGTTCTTGGAACTTCATATTTTTTTCTCAGTGAATACAATGAGGCGAAAATCTATCTTCAATCTATTAAATCTTCTAATTTCAAATTTATCAATGATCCTGTTGGATACTATCTTGGCATGATTTACTTTTTTGAAAAAAATTATGCAAAATCCGTTAGTTATTTCAACGAGATTAGTGCTGATTATGACAATCTTATTGAGAAAGATAAATTTTTGTACTATTTTGGTCTTGCTCTTAACGAAGTTGGAAAATATGATCTTGCCTTAAAGTATTTGAAGATTGGTCTTGAAAGTGAGTATGAAAATTTTAAGCCATATTATTCTTTCACAATTGGAAAAATTTATTATAACCTTGCTGACTTTTCAAATGCAGTGGCTGAATTTGAAAAATTTTTATACAAATATGTTGACTCCACTTTGATAGATGATACTCTTTATTATCTTGGAAAAAGTTATTATGCATTAAACGACCTTAAAAATGCAAAAAGAGCCTTTAGTTCTATATACAATCTTTACAAAACATCTGAATATTTTAGCAGTTCAATATACTATCTTGGCTTAATTACCGGGAATAAGATCTATTTTGAAGAAATTATTTCAAAATACCCAAATTTCGAAAAAATAGACTATGCATACTATTATCTTGCAAAGATACAATTTGACGAAAAAGATAATGATGGTTCATACAAAAATTTTTCAAAATGTTTTGATATTTCAAATAATCAAGATCTAATATACAATTGTATAGTTTACATGATCAAAATAAAAGGGGATATTCCTATCTTTTACCTTGAAAGGCTCAATGAGCAGCAGAGAAAGGTCATTCTCGAGTATCTTCTTAATTCATATCTTTACTTTAACCAGAGAGAAAAAATTAAAAATCTTGAAAATAGTATTTATATTGATGAGATTAATCGTAACAGTGCAACTTTGTTTATTCTTGGGAAGTTTTATTTGAGAGAGAATAATATCGAAAAAAGTTTATCATACTTTTCAAAGGCTCTTGCCTTAAACCCAGTGGACTACAGGATACTTTTTTTTAATGCATATTGTTACTTACAACTTGGAAATCTTGAATTTGCACAAAAATTGTTTGAAAAAGTTTTATATGAAAAAAATCTTGAAGCATATTATGGTTACTATTCTTATCTTTATCTGGGAACTATAGAAATAAAAAAACAATCCTACAAAACTGCAATATATTATTTTGAACAAATAATTTTAAAGTATCCCACTTATCCATCTCTGGGGGAAGTATATTATTTTCTTTCAGTCTCTTATTACAATATCCACGATTACAATAAATCTCTTAAAGCTATAGAACTCGCTTATAAATCCCCGGTTTATGGAAAATATCGACTTGCTTTTTTGAGACATTATTCAATAGTTCTTTTGCGATTTGATCTGGCAAAATCTTTATCGATTTTCGAGGAGTATGTATCATGTGAAGAAAATAAATCCGAAATTTATCAACTTGCAATGAAATTAGCGGATTATTCATTTACTGATTACAAATATGACTATGCTATGATTTTATATAAGTATGCAAGCAAATTTGCAGAGACAAATAAACAGGTTATAGATTCAAACATCCAGATAATAATGATATATTACAATCAAAAAAATTATGATAAGGCTTATGAAAATATAAAGTCTATCCTATCAGATAGTCTTTCTTACAGAAAGAAAGATATACTATTTGTATTTTTTTCAGTAGCTATTCAACTTGAAGATGAAACCGCTGCACAGTATTTCAATCAGTTAAACGAAGGAGAGATTAAAGATTTTTCAAATTTTATATTTCCTTTTATAACAATATTCCAGAAAAAAGGCAAGTATGAAGAGGCACTAAACTTTATAGATTTTGTCCTTGATAAAACAAAAGATAATCCGTCTTTAAATCTTGAGATATTGAGTCAGAAAGCATATCTTTTAAAAATACTGGCAAAAAATGATGAGGCTTTTGCTCTTTATGAAAGTTTACTTGAACAGGCAAATGAAGATAAAAAAGTTGAGATAGAGTTACAACTCATTGAACTTGCCACAAAGCTAAAAAATTATGAATATCTTTCTTCTCAAATTGAGCCTTTATTGAATTATAATGATACCAATCTTGATTCAAGTGCATTTTATCTTTTACTCAAATTATTTTTAAAACAGAAGATTGATAAAGACTATATATATAAAATAGCAAATCAATATCCCAGATTGAATAAGTATAAATACTTTGAAATTTTTATTCAGTATCTACAGAATCAAAATGATATCAAAAAACAAACTGATTCAAGTAAAAAATATGTTACATCATCAAATCAGGAAACAGCTTTCTGGGGTAGATTGTTTTATTCATTTGCCCTTTTTGATAATAATGATACAAAAAATTCTAAGGCTATTGCTGAATCTTTGCTAACGGTTGCAGATAGAGAGCAGAAAGAGATTATTTACTATTTGCTTGTTCTTATAGAAAAAAGTAATGGAAAGGAGAAAAATTATTGGAATCTATTCACACAGGAGTATCCAGAATCAATATTACTATAAATACTTTCTTTAAATTAAGATATTTTTCTAGATCAATATTGTTCAATAATATAATGCATTTAAAATACTTAAAATTAATTTTTAAACCAATTTTTCAAATAATTTTAGCTCTATCTTTTTTTATTTTTGTTTTTTCGATTTTTTCTTCAGGTGTTTTTGCTCAGGACAGTGAAACTGTTTATATTGAAAATATCACGATATCTGTTGATTCTTCTGAGCTTTTGATACTGGAGGAATCTATCGAAGAGATCCCGGTTAATTTTGATATCATGGAACTAACAGAAAGTTTTCTGGATTCATATGAACAGGTTTCTCTTACATTCCAAACTTTTAACTATGAAACAAATAATTATTTTATTACATTATCTTATCTGAGTTTGGCGGGATATTCAGGCTCAATTTATTTTTGTTTGACATATCCATCATCTTTTTTGCAGGGTATGGTTGATTTTACTACAGAATCTATGATTCCATTCTATTTTTTCCACAAGTTTGACCAATTCTTTCAATATGAAAGGAAATATGGTGATTGGATGCTTGATTTTATTTATAGTTCCAATATTATCAACCTTCCAGCTATTTCAAATCTTTCAAGTTATTCAAGTGTATATTCAACTCTGGATTTTAAACTTGTAAGTAGTTCAAACCTTGCTCTTTCCTCAAAATTGATATTTTTAGGAACAGAACCTTCTTTTTACCAATCTTTTATTGAAAACTTAAGTATTAGTTACTTTTATAATACTGGCTCAAAGATAGATCTGGGATTTATACTTACTCAGGCACATGCCGACTCAGATCTTTTAAATCTTCAGCTTGGTTTAAAATATAATCTTGAACCTTTTGTACTGGATATCACAGGTGGTTATGATATTTTTAACAATACTGCTGTATATCAGTTTAAGATTGGTTATAATACTGGTGATCTCGATCTTTTTATAAAGATAGAAAGGTTAATTGAATATAACATAAAACAAGATTATTACTCCACCTTTTTAGATTTAGATGATGCTTTTTTAGATTCACATTTTATGGCAAATATTTACTTTAAAACAAAATTCAAAGATCTACGCATAAACATTGATCTATATTACTATTATTATTATTCCACATCTGTTAAGACTTTTGATAGTACAAATGCTATTTTTATTTACTACAATCTCAAAAAAATTAATAGTCTACTTTGTAATCTTGATATTAAATGGGATTTAAATACTGTTATCTTTTTGGATTTTTTATTATATGCAAAGTATCCATCTTATATCAATCAAGTTAAAAATTTATTGATAAATGAAACTTTTTTATCATCTTCTCTTTTAATTGGTTTCAGATTAAATGAAACAACATTATTGGAGTTCAGTTTAAATTACGAAATAATTTCTTACATTGCAGGCCAACCAAATCCTGGTTACTTTATAAATGCAACTTATGTTTACGAAAAAAATAATAGTAAATTTGTTGCTGAAGTTCAGCTTCGTCCAGATAAGGCTTTATATTTACCATTTATCAATTATCCATTATTATCATTTTATACTTATTTTCAACTTTATTTCTAAAAGCTTTTTCATAATCAAAAGTATACCGTGTATGCAAAATAAATGAAAGATTTCTTAAAATCTTCAGCAAAAAACAGGAGGCAAAATGGATTTTTCATATATCGTTAAAGGCGGGCCAGTCATGATTCCACTATTTATGGTATCAATTCTGGCTGTAACCCTGTTAATTGAAAGATATTTATACTTTAAAAAGAATGATGATTTTTTAGATAATGATTATAAAATTTGCAAAGCAATGATTGTTGTAAAGAATTTTGAAGAAGCGAAAAAATATCTTGAAAAGTTTCGTTCCCCTATAGCAAATCTATTAAAAATACTTATAGAATCTGCCTCTTTAAGTAAAGATGATAGAGATTATATTCTTGAGATAGAGAGTATTAAAAAATCAAACACTATAAACAAGTTTTTGCCAATATTGAAGGTACTTCCAAACCTTGCAACTTTACTCGGATTACTTGGTACAGTTACAGGGATGATAAGAAACTTTATGATAGTTGCACAGATAGGTACTGGTGATGCGTCAGCACTTGCAAGTGGAATATCAGAGGCTCTTATAACTACAGCTACAGGGCTTATAATAGCTATACCTACCGTTTTTTTCTTTACTCTTGTTGATAATAAGGCAGATAATTTTGAAAAGAGACTTTATATTATTTCTAATGAAATAAATAAACTCCTGTAAATTTTGCCTTTATTTCAATTTTGAATTTATTGCAATTCATATCATAATTTGACTTCTTTTAAAATGACCAGAAAGAAATGCAAAAAGTGTCGATGCATGATTTTTATCGCTCTTCACTGTTTACTACAGTCAAAAGTCGAAAGTCTGTTGCGAAGAGCCATTATTTATGATAACAACATATCCATATTAATAGAAAATTTATAACTTGTTATATTAAAACATAAAAGCCCTGTTATCCTATTTTTTTCAATTTTTGAAGAAATAAATCGTGTTTTTACGTTTTTTTATTTAAGGAAAGATTCTAAAGATAAAATCACCAAAAATAATCAAAAAAATATAAGATAAAATTATCAGGAGAAAATAAAAGAAATTGACTATGATTATTCTTATAATATTATTATGTATTTTGCTTTTCCTGTCAGCCTTTTTTTCTTCAACAGAAACAGTATATTATCTTGCAGATAATAAGGTAAAATCAAAGTATGTATCAGCATCTACTGATTCTTTTTTAACATTTATTTTAATATCAAATACGATGGTAAATATTTTTATAGGTATTATTTCTGAAAAACTTACATTGAATTATTTGTTTAAGGATAGATCTCTGATATTCAGCATTGTACTGAGTACCTTTTTATTGCTTTTTTTTGGAGAAATTTTACCTAAAAGATTGGCTCTAAAACTTTATAAAAAGCTACAGTATATAAATCTGCCTGTTATGCAGGCATATATTTCAAAATTTAAATTTGTAGATAATGCCGTACAATTTTTCTCAAATTCTCTTGAGGGTCTTAAGATTGAATCCAAAGTATTATCTATAAATGAGGTAAAAAAATCTCTAACCGATGGCTTAAAGAAAAAGCTTTTTCAACCAGCTCAAACATCTTTAGTTTTAAATATAATATCACTTACAAGTGGAAAGGTCAAAGATCTTATGGTACACTATACAGATATACCTCATATAACATTAAATACAAAATTAGACCATATTTTAAAAGCTTTTAAAGATACAGATTTATCATTTTTTCCTGTTACATCAAAAGATTATGAAAAAACATATGGCTATATTTCAAAAAAGGATCTCCTTAGTATTGATGATTTTGAAAATTTTTCTGTATCAAATATTCTAAAACCACTGGATATGATTTATGAAAATGATGAATTATATATTGCTATTCAAAGATTTAATGATCTTGAAGATATGATTTTAGGTATCTATGATGAGCATTTTCAATACTGTGGAATTATTGAATACGATACATTGGTGGATAAAATGCTTCACTTTGAAAAGAATATATTATCATTCAGTTATCCGATTATTATGGAATCTAATGTCAGCTGCAGTATGCTTGGCTATCTTTATGATATTTACCTGCCTGAACAATTCTTTGACTCATCTTTGCTTGATTTTTTTATGAACTATTATCAAAATGTTCCTTCAATTGGTGCAAGCATTGAAGTTAATGGATTTGTATACAAAGTTATAAGGATGAAAAAAAATAAAGTTTCACATTTTAGTATCTATCCAGTGGACTTTACGAAAAACAGAAATCGAAATAACGAAATAAAAAAAACTAAAAAAATAAAATTGAACAAAATCAAACAAAAGTGAAAGATATAAAAAAATGACAACAACTATATTTTATTTTATATTCATTATTTTACTTTTACAATTATTTAACGCATATTTTAATGGAATCGAAACAGCTTTGATCTCCTTAAACCCATTTTTTGTCGAAATAAAAACAATAAATGATAAAAAATCTTCAATATTAAAGACTATTTTGAATAAACCTGAGCGCATTATTACAACCTGTCTTATTGGAACAAATTTTACTCTTATTGCCAGTACCCAGGCTCTGGCAAATCTTCTTTCGGAAAATTCTATATTTTCAACAATCTTTTTATATTTTATATATCCAATAATAACATGCATACTTTGTGAAATATATCCAAAGCTCATTGCTTCGAGATTTCCATACACCATTTCTAAAGCTACATCCTTCTTGTTTGCTTTTATTGAAATAATTTTTTATCCTATTGTTTTGATCTTTCAACTAGTTGTTTATCTTATTCAGATATTATTTTTCAAGGCAAAGGAGACAGCTGAAAATACAGAAACAGCTGAAATTAAAAGTATTTTATCAAGTTCACTTAAAAGTCAGTTTAGTGAATATAAACTGTTTATTGAGGAAGCGCTACATTTTGACACAATAGAAATTGAAAAAATCCAGAAACCAATCTCTTCATTTCCAGTTATTGTTTTAAAAAAAGATGAAAAAATTGATATTAAGGTTGTAAAAGAAAATTATGATACGCTATATATTGTATATGAAGATAATGAATTTATTGGGATCTGTTATTTAGATTATATTTTAAAAAAAAGAAATAACTTGAATGAGATTTACTATTTGACAAAAGATGATATTTTTATGCCCCCATTGATCTATGAAGGAAAAAATCTTATAAATGCTCTTGAGCTTATGAATATCAAAAATGTTTCGTATCTTTTAACAATAGATACTTTTGGTGATATATCGGGGATAATATCAAAAAAAGATATTTTTTCGACTCTCACATCAGCTATTTCTTCTGGCGATAATATGAACCACTACTATATAAAGAAGCTTAATAATAAAACATATGTGGTTTCAGGAATAACAGAGATTGACTTTATTAATAAAATGCTTAATCTAAATATCTACGACGACTATTATCATACATTCAATGGTTTTATAATACATAATATAGGCAGAATACCGAAAGAAGGTGAGATTTTAAATTTTGATAATTTAAAGATACGGATAATATCCTGTGATGAAAGGAAAGTCGATAAAGCCATGATAATTTTGAATTAACCTTCTATAGAAAGTATCTATTAATACTATACAATCTGTGAGAAATGATTTAAGCCTATCAGTTTAACTTTTGCATAAAAGGTATATTTTGATGAATTTAAAAAAAACTACTATGAAAGATGAAATTTACGCTCAAATATTTGATGTTATAAAGAATACAAAATGTATTTCTGTTGTGGATTTATTTAAAAGGCTAAAGGTTCCTAAAAAGGTTCATAATATTGTCGATGAAGTGCTTGCAAATCTTGAAAATGAACAGTATATTTTAATAAGGGATAACAACATATATCCCTGGTCTATGATACTAGATCCTGATTTTTCTATGGTTACAAGTTTATATGGCATCAAGGTAGGTTTTTCCGAAGAATGCTTACATGAAATGAGCGTTTATAAAAATTTTGAAATACCAGAGAAAGAATATCAAGAAAGAAAGGATCTTAGAGACATTTTTACCATAACTATGGATAGCTTATCTGCAAAGGATTTTGATGATGCTTTTTCTCTTCAAAAAGAGGGAAATGATTTCAGGTTATGGGTTCATATAGCAGATGTTTCTTATTTTGTCAGAAAAGGTAGTATTACCGATAAAGAAGCCTTAGAAAGAGGAAACTCATATTATCTCGGTCCCTGGGCTGTCCCCATGCTCCCACCGGTACTATCTCTTTACCAATGTTCTTTGATGGAAGGCTGTGAAAGACTATCTATCACCTGTGAAATATTGCTCGATAATAAAGGGAAGGTTCTTGATTCATCGATCTACAGATCTATAATAAGGGTTGATAAAAAGGTACCATATGAAATAGGGAATTTAATTTTAGAAAATAAAAATCATGAACTTTATGAATTTTTAAGTTTATCAGCAAAATTATATAAAATACTTTACGATGCGAGAGTAAAAACTGGTTCATTGCTTTTTGATCTTCCAGAGTATGATTACTATTTTGAAGGTGATTATCTAGTCCCTAAGGCTATAATCAAATATGATAGAGGCATATGTGAGAGGATAATTGAAGAGTTCATGCTTCTTACAAATAAATTGATAGCTAAATTTGGTAGTAAATCAGATCTTTTCTTGTTTAGAATTCATGAAAAACCCTCTATAAAAAGTACCGAAAATCTTAAAAAAACTCTTGCTTCTTTAGGTTACAAATCTTCAGGAACTATGGATCATAACAGGATAAATAAACTTTTAAATGAGATTAAAGGGAGTGATATTCAAAATACAGTTGAAACTCTTGTTTTAAGATCTTTAACTACTGCAAATTATGATAAAACAAATAAAGGTCATTTTGGTTTAAATTTTGAAAAATATGCTCACTTTACATCTCCAATACGCCGCTATGCTGATTTGACCATCCACAGGCGTATTTTGCAGATTCTAGAAAGTGAAAAAAATGCCAGGTATTCGAAAGATTCTGAAATCTCAAATGAAGAGATGATAAATATAGCTCTTATAACTTCTTATAGAGAAAAAATAGCTACCGATGCTGAACTTATGTATCAAAAATATAAGAATGCACGATACATTCAAAATTATATCGGGAATACTTTCAAAGCAACAGTTGTCAATATAATATCAAAGGGAGTTTTTTGTAAGATAGATGATTTTGGTATAGACGGTCTTTTACCAAAAGAACACTTGCAAAAATGTGGTTTTTGTTATGATAAGAACAAGAATTGTTATATTAAAGCATCCGGTAAAACAAAATCAAATATAAAAAAAATAGGTTTAGGTACTTCCCTAAATGTTATAGTCAGTCGGGTAATTACAAATAAAGGGCTTGTTGATTATAGACTTTATAACTCAAAAGAAGAGTTAAACACTAGAAGTGAGAAAAAAGATAGTAAAAGAGGAAAAAATGCAGATAAGAAAAAAACGAGAAGGCGTACAGCTTGATATGACTCCTCTTATAGATATGATGTTTTTGCTTATCATATTTTTCCTTTTGGCTACAAGCTTTCAAACTTATAAAAATATTTCTGTCAGATTACCCTCTGCTGAAACTGGAGAAAATCCTTCAAATCAAGCTATAATTATTACTATACTTGAAGATGGTACTATTATGATAGATAAACAGATAGTGTCTCTTTCTGAATTAAATAGCTATATTATTACAAATCATCTGAACTCGACCAGCACCTCTATCTATATCAATGCAGATAAAATGGTGTCATATGAGATGATTATTAAAGTACTTGATCTTTTGAGAAAGAATTCAATAACATCAATATCGCTTGGAATAAAGCCATATTGATATTTTTCTCTTTATTATATATTTTCACTTTTTATTGTTTTTTACTGTTAATATAGTCTAAAGTACTGGGGAAAATTAAGGTTATTCAGATCTAATGAATTGTGTGATTTTTTGCTTTACGGTTTTTATATCAATATCACTTATATTAAGAAGGATAAAAGTATAAGATTATTTTTGAAATAGATTTAAAATTTAAAGTTATAAAGAAAATCATGAAGAAAAATAGGGAAGAAAATTTTCCAAAGATTACTATTTTTCTCTCTGTTATGCTACACGTTGTTATAGTACTTTTATTTGCTCTGGTGACTAATTTTTCAACATTGCACGATGAAACAGACTATAAGGAAATAAGCTTAAATATACCGACAGATCTCTCTTATTCATCTGGTTTTCCTTTTATCAATACAAATGCTAACTCAATAGAGCCATCAAACGAGGAGGAAGCAGAAAATCTTTCAATACTTCAAGAACCTGAGAAATCCAATAAGATAACAGGTAAGGATACCATAAAAAAAGAAAGTACAAAAAAGGAAACCTCATCAAATAGCGCAACTGAAACAATCCAGAAAAAAGAAGAAATTTCATCAACAAATACTTCTACTGCTGAAAATGTACCACAGCAGGGTGCTAACTTAGAAGAAGGTTCAACAGAAGCAAATTACAGTGATAGTCTTGTTGAACAGATCTTATCTTCAAATGTTACCTCGTCAGGTTCATCTTCATCAAATACATCATCTTCAAGTTCAACTGGTAAGTCTTCAGGTTCTTCGAGCAATATCCAGTGGGTTGGAAATGCAAACAGATGGACGATAAAAAAAGTACTTCCAGTTTTGCCTGCTGAATATGCTTCCAAAGGGATAAATATTACATGCAAGCTTAAGATTGAAATAAACAAATATGGTTCAGTTGTTTCAGTTATAGTTATAGAATCTACTGGTTTTGTAAATCTTGATAGAATGATTATTTCTGTGGTTAGTGAATGGAAGTTCAATCAGGTTACATATGATGGATTTGATGTTGGCTATATTACATTTGTATTTTTGGTTTCCTGAATAATTTCTTTTGCCAGATCAATTTTATATGCTTCATAGAGTTATTTTAGATTGACTTTTATTGGCAAAAATGTAGATAGATATAGATGTTACTAAGTTAACACTCATAATTTTTTAAGTTTACATTACCTTCTATTAAATAATCTATTCTAAATGAGATCATGTTAAATAAATTTTTATACAGGAGTTTTAAATGCAGTCTCGTCAAATATTTTTTTTACTATTTACTATTCTTGCCTGCCTTTTTTCATTAAGTATTAATGCACTGTGCCAGGATAGTTCAATTTTTGATTATTCATTATATATTGGAAAACAAATTGGAGAGATAAAGATCACTGGACTTTCAGTTGTAACAAAGGAAGAGATCCTATTCTTAATTCCAGTTAAAGTATCCGATGTCTTAACTTTAGATAACCTCAGTCAAATTATTTCAACTCTTTATAAGACAGAATATTTTAAAAAAGTTACAATAGATCTGTCTTTAACGATGGATGGTAAGGTTATACTTGCTATAAATGTTGAAGAGAGAGAAATAGTCAATAAGATTGAAATAACCGGAAATAACGCTTTAAAAAAGGATAAAATAGAAGAAGTGCTTTTGATTCAAACAGGTGATTTTATCTCAGATTTAAAGATCAAAAAAACAGTTGAAAAGATCAAAAATCTTTATCTTGACGAAGGATATGAAGCACCAGATATAGAGTATTCGGTTAAAATAGATGAAAACAAACAGGCAAATATCACCTTTAAGATTTCGGAAAAGAAGAGATATATTATAAAATCTATAAATATTGAAGGAAATACAGTTATCGAGTCTAAAAAGATTCTCAAAGTAATGCAGACTAAAAAACAATCCAAAATTATCTTTGAATTTAATAAGGGAATATACAATCAAGGAAAGATAGAGCAGGATCTTAACTCAATACAAAATCTTTACTGGAGCCAGGGATATCTTGATGTAGAGGTTTTTGTTAAAGATATAAAAGTAACAGAGACAGAGAAAGAAAAAGATATTGAAATCACGATAAGCATAGTAGAAAATGAGCAATATACTCTCAATTCATTTGCTTTTTATGGTAATAAACTTTTTGATCTTGTAGCTTTTCTGGATCCCAAAATAACGAATCCAGGTGTTGTCTATAATAAAATAGCCATAGCTAATCTTGCAAATAGGATTAGAGATTATTATGCTAACTATGGATATGTTTTTGCAATAGTTGAAGTTGAAGAAACTATAAATTACAGTGATAAAAAGGTAGATATCGTTATCTCAATATCTGAAAATTCTCGTGCACATATAGAGAAAATTATTATAAAAGGTAATACAAAGACAAAAGACTATGTTATAATAAGAGAACTTATGATTCAGGAAGGTGAAACCTTCAGTACCGATAAGATCAGACAATCCATATACAACCTTTACAACACACAGTATTTTGGAGCCATTGATGTTCAATTTCAACAAGGTTCTGATGATGACCTCGTAAATCTAATTATAGCAGTCGAAGAGAAAAGCACCGGACAGTTCAAATTTGGTGCTACGTATTCGCCAGGTTCTGATAACAGTTTTGGATTGAGTGGAAGTATTACAGAGTATAATTTTCTTGGACTTGGACTTCAAATAAGTGCTGAAGTTACAGTTTCAACCAACAATGACTATCTATTAAGTCTATCATACCTTGATAAATGGTTTTTAGGTCAACCAATACAGTTTGGTATAAGTCTTTCCGGGGAAATTTCTATGAATGAAACTTATACCGATAACAATCTTGATGGAGAGCCAGATTTTGACCCAGAAGATCTTACCAGTTACAATATTATGGATTACTGGCTCGATGAATATACATTTTCTCTATCTTGGGGTAAAAGATGGATTCCAAGGTTTTCTCTGGTAGGTTATATTTCTACAAGTCTTGTGCATTATCATAGTGTTGAAGGAGTCACTGATACACCATATATCCCCGAATTTACATTTATTCCATTTGTTGAGTTTGCCAATGGAAACGATAACTACTGGTCTTTTACAAATTCAATTTCTTTAGTTGCAAGGTATGATACAAGGGATTACTATCTATTCCCTACAAAAGGGTACTTTGCAAAGTTGACTTTAGGTTATTACGGTGGCTTTCTTGGAGGAGATTCACAGTTTACTAAACTTGGGATTGGATTAAACTATAACATATCACTTTTCTGGAAGATAGTCTTCTCTATAAATTCAAATGTAGATTTCATCTTTCCTCAGTTTGATGGTCAACTTCAGATTGGACCAGAAAATATGCTATATGTTAATGGGTACAACGATATTAGAGGCTGGAAAATTAGGCTATCTCCTTACTATGGGAATACTAAAGGTCTTGTTTCATTTGAATTCCAAAGAGAGATAGTTCCTCAGATCTTTACTGTCTCTATCTTTTCAGATTTAGGTTACCTTTTAAGTCAACCTGATGATATACTCTCACTTACCTGGACAGATATTGTTGGTACTATAGGTTTTGGCTTTAAGCTTCAGATACCATCGCTTCCATTTAGACTTTACTTTACACATCCATTTACCTTTACCAGCGAAGGCTCGCTTGATTTCATAAAAACATCATTCTGGTACTGGGATATAACTTTAACTGTTGGAGATATATTTACCTGGTAAGTACATTTTAATGAAAATTTCAATAAGTTGTTGCTAGATTTAATTTTGCTTATAAGTTTTAAATTGCATATGAAGCTTAAATTGCAGATGAACCTGTTGTGGGTATAAACAGTTAAAGAGATGATTTGAAAATGATAACAATTACCCATTTACGCATGTTTAAAAGGAGACAGCATGAAAAAACTATATGGTCTTCTTGTTTTATTTGCTTTAGCAACCATTTTTATGGCTCCAGATTTTATAAAGGTTGCAGTTGTGGATCTGGACTTTATAAATAAAGAATACAAGGTAACTCTTGTTGATATTAAAAGGCAGTTTTATATCGATGAAATGACTACCAAATTTGAAAAATTGAAGGCTGAGATCGATGCTATTACAGTGAAGCTTTCCAATCCTAATATTACCTCTGAGGAAAAAGCCAAATTGGAAGCTGCACAACAGGATAAACTAAACGAAGCCGTTGCCTTGCGAGATCATTACAAGAAACTGGATGATGATTTACAGGCTAATAGACAAAAATATATACAGGATGATATCTCTCTTGCGATCAAAAAGATCTGTGAAAAAAAGGGTTATGCTCTTGCAGTCGATGCCAGATCTGAGTTTGTACTCTATTATGCCAGTTATATCGATATATCAAAGGATGTTTTAGAGTACCTTTTCATAATGATTGTAAGATTTTTGAAAGAGAATAATGTTACAAACCCTGAAAAATATGGAATAGATCCAAATATTTTCAAGCAATATGCCAATCAATAAATAAAGGTAATATCGATATGGTTCAATATGTTAAAGGGGATTTTTCGGTAAAGGATCTTATAGTAAATTTTCAGTGTGATGTTCTTGGTGATGAAAAGCGAAGTTTTAATAATTTGTCTCTACTCGATAACATTCAACCTTCATCACTTATCTACATACAGGAAAAAAAATATATCGAAGTTGCCCTGCGATCCTTTGCGTCAGTGGTTGTCTTTCCGTTAGATTTCAAGGGTATTGTCGAAACTTTTGATGGTATTGAGTCAATATTAAAAGATAAAACCCTGATCTTTTTTTACAATCCCAAATTTTTATTTTCTAAAGTATCTTCTCTATTTAAGAGCCGAAAACCAGAATATGGTGTACACCCAACTGTTAGCTCTGGTTCTGTTATTGATAGTACTACTTGCGAAATCGGTCCATACACTGTCATTGGGCGCGATGTGAAACTTGGAAAAGATGTTATCATCGGTTCAAATGTGAATATCGGTGATAATGTTATAATTGGCGATAATACCGTTATATTTCCATCTGTTACGATATACGAGAACTGTGAGATTGGTAAAAATTGCATAATTCATGCAAATACAGTCATCGGTAGTGATGGATTTGGCTATGTTAACGATAAGGGGATAAACTATAAGATTGAACATCTTGGTAAAGTCGTTATAGAGAACGATGTTGAGATTGGTTCAAATAGTTCTGTGGATAGAGGAACAATAGGTACAACCCTTATAAAAAAGGGAAGCAAGATAGATAATCTCGTTCAGATAGCACATAACACAACTATAGGTTCAAATTCTATAGTCTGCTCTCAGGTAGGTATAGCTGGCGGTGCAACTGTTGGTGATAATGTGATTCTCGCCGGACAGGTAGGTGTTTCCGATCACTGCAAGGTTGGAAACAATGTCATAGTTGGTGCTCAAGCTGGTTTAACACCTAAAAATTATCCTGATAACTCATTTTTGCTTGGAACTCCAGCCATGAATGCGCTTGATTTCAAGAAATCCAGTGCCATTTTTTTCAGGCTCCCACAACTTGATAAACAGCTTTCACAATTGCAGACTACCGTAGAAAATCTGTCGAATACCATTAATAATATTGTGAAAAAAATGAGTACTTCTGGTTAATGCATAATTTTAACATTAAAGAAATAAGCGTAGCATAGTATATATATACCCGTTCATCCGGCAATTTCATGCTTATTTTGCTAACTTTAAAAAACAGAAATGTATAAAATTTTATAACAATAATTAACATAAATGGCTGTTTATTTTTGCTATTCATAAGTTTTTATGGTTTAGCCATGCAAAGAGATATTGCACAGAGCATATATATTTTACTTTTCTTTTTATGACTTAAGCCAACATGGAAGCGAATATCAAAAATAGACTCTTCGCAGTTGACAAAGAGCGAGAAGATAATTTGTCGGATGAACCAAAAAATGGAAAACTAAATATTAGAATTTCGACTTTTGAATTTTGACTGTAATATACAGGATATAAAGATGAATAAAATTCATAGTTTAGCCATGATTTCTCAAGATTTCATTTCAGGTGATGGCAATATTATAGGTGCCAATGTAATTATTAAAGAAGGTTGCAAGATCGGCAATAATAATAAGATAGAAGCAGGAGCGATAATAGGGCCATACTGCGAAATAGGTGATAACAATACAATCAATCATTATGCGTATATTGGTGGGGATCCGCAGGATCACGATTTTACCGGGGATAAGTCATTTGTAATTATTGGAAATAACAATATAATTCGAGAGTATACAACAATACATAGAGGATCCAGGGCTGATACAAAAACCATTATCGGGGACAATAACTTCCTTATGGCTTATACCCATATGGGACACAACTCAAGGATAGGTAATAACTGTGTACTGACTAATGTTGTTCAGCTTGCAGGTTACTCTTCACTTGATAATAATGTTGTTATGGGTGGTTACTCGGGTTTACATCAATTCTGTAAAGTTGGTTCCTATGCTATGGTTGGCGGGAACACGCATGTAAATAAAGATATAATACCTTATTCCATGGCCTTCGGAATACCTTCCAAAGTCATTGGATTGAACACTGTTGGACTTAGAAGAGCAGGTTTTTCAGGGGAAGATCGCGAAATAATCAAATCAATTTTTCATCTTTTGTACCTGAGTAAGTTACCTTTTTCGGTAGCTATCGAAAAAATTGAGGAACAATATGCTGGTAATCCTTTTGCAAATGAGATTGTTTCCTTTTACAAGTCGAGCAAAAGAGGAATATGCGGATTTGGTTATAAAAAAGATCAGGAAGAATAAAAGCACTACATATTTGCTGGATAAACCTTAAATCAGCCTGGATCAACTAATTTTTTGTATAGAGGTCGTTATATTGAAAAGGTATCTTGCAGTCGATTGGGGTAGAAAAAAAATAGGATTGGCAGTTTCAGATCCATTTCTGGAGTATTCCATACCTATAGAACCTATATTAAATACAAAAAATACTTTCAGTAATATTAACAAAATAATAATTAAATATTCTATTACAGATATAATAGTTGGTTTGCCTTATCTTTCTGATGGTTTGCAGAGCCAGATTTGTAATCAGATATTGAATTTTATTGAAGAACTTAGAAAATTTCTTGAAAAATGCAATTTGAATATTTTAATAAGTACACAAAATGAATATAGGACTACAAAGGAAGCAAAAAACAGATTGACAGTCGATGGATTAAATAAAAAAAGCTGGGCAAAATATAAAGATTCATATTCAGCTCAAATTATTCTTGAAGAATTTTTAGATAATCTTAAAACTTTAAATTAGAAAAGAATGAATGTTGAATATTTTCAACATACATTTGAATAAATTCAACATATTTCTCTATCTTTGTAATCTACAGATATTGTAAAATCCTTATAAATGTTGAGTTCAAAAACCTGCTATTTAAGCTAAATATTGGTATAATAATTGCTATTTAAGAACTAGATGAAAAGAAAAACAATAACAAAAGCTATTACAAGAGAAGGTGTTACACTTCATTCTGGTAATAGTTCTTCTATAACATTTCGCCCTTCGTACTTTCGGCGTGGTATACTTTTTTATAATACTCAAAGAGATCCATATAAACTTCATCCTATACCTCTTTCACCTTTTATAGTCTCAAATACAAGCTTTTCTACCGCTATTGGAAACGATTATCGAATATATACGATTGAACATATCCTTGCCGCTTTACAGGCTATGGAGATTTCTGATATAATAATAGAAGTTGAAGGTGATGAGGTACCGGTTTTCGACGGTTCTTCATACTGCTTTATTGAAATGCTCAGGGAAGCGCAGATAGAAGAGCTTGATGAGGAAATCACACCTTATATAATTAAATATCCTATCTGGGTTTATAGTGAGGATAAATACATTATTGGTATGCCATCTTCTCAATTTTCTATAACATATAGTATAGATTTTAGTTCAAAGTCCGATTTGCTTCCCTACCAGGTTGCATATTTTAATATAACATCTGATATTTTTATAAGAGAGATTTCACGAGCAAGAACTTTTGGTTTTCTGGAAGATTACGAAAACATGAAGCAAAATAATCTTGCAAGAGGTGGTTCTCTCGATAATGCACTTATTTACACGAGAGAAAGTATTCTCAACGATGAGATTCGTTATTCAAACGAGGCTTTAAGGCATAAAATCCTTGATCTTGTTGGTGATCTTTATCTTTTAGGAAAACCAGTAGTTGGTCATATTATCGCTCATAAAGCGGGACATTCACTTGATGTTCAATTTGCAAAAAAGTTTTTCTGGCATGAAAAGGCGAATGAGTCCTCTGAAAATATAAAAAGAATCCTTAAAGATTTCGACGAGCTTTCTTCAAAGCTTAAACTTTCATCTTTTGAAAAAATAAAAAACAATTAAATAAATTTTTCGATGCTTTGCCGGGTAATTACGGTTGAAAATACAAAGCCCAAAATCAAAAGTTAAAAATATAAATTCAAAATTACAAAAGTCTAAAATCAAAAATCAAAAATTAAAAATTCCCTGAGGATTATTTAGTAATAGGTGAATTTATTGCCTCTTTTATCTAGAGGCAGATTAATATTTCAGAAAATTAAATTAGCAATCATTTTAATTTATTCTATCGCAATTCACTTTAGTTAAATTAATTCTATCCATTAAAATAAGGATTGAAACCACCCTGCACATTTCGGGTAGTTTTTTCTTCAAATGTTTGAGCTATCTTACTAAATTGCACTTCTCAGAGTCTATTGTAACAGGATTTTAAAAAATTAAAAAAAACTTGAAAATTTTGTATATATGATTTAAAATAAGCATAATAAAATATATAAATTTATGGTGCTCCTGAAATTTTGAAATGTTTAAAAAATTCAAATAAAAATTAACATGTAAATTTTCAATAAATATCTGAGAGTCAATAGAGTGCGGTAAATACTTTAATTTTATTCTCAGTAAAGATAAATAAAGGTATTGTTTGATTATTTAAACTCAATTATAGATATAGTGAAAATAAAATAAGATCTTATAGTTTTTTTAAATATTAAATATATAGGTGAAAAGCGATTGGATATTAGTAAAATAAAAAAAGCAATATTGACTTTTAATACTGAAAATAAATTTGTAAAAAGAGATGCTGAAAAAATTAGAGGATATTTTGGAACAATTTATAAAGAGGAAGATCTTTTTCATAACCATGCTGTTAATGTTTTAGATCATACAGTTGAAAAAAAAGTTATTTACAGGATGCCTCTTATTCAGTATAAAGTTATAAATGGAAATATAACGATTGTTGGATTTAATGAAGGAGTTGATATACTTTCAAGTAAATTTTTACATATAGATAAAATTCAAATAGACGATGTTTTTTATTATAATTTTGAAACTCAATTCACTATTATGGAGGAAGAGTTCACAGTGGTTGATGAGTTTTTTAACTATAGCTTTGAAAGTTTATGGCTTGCCATAAATCAAAAAAATTATGTTGACTTTATGAATCAAAACCTGGATTTAAATAAGGTTCTTCAAAATAATATTTTAACAAATTTTAAAAACCTTGGCATCATGGTTGAGAAAAGAATTATAGTTGATGGTTATTTTAAGCAAAGAAGTGTTGAGATTGATAATATCAACCACATTGCTTTTAAAGGAAATTTTAAAACAAACGTTATTATTCCAGACTTGATGAGTTTTGGCAGAATGAGATCTATTGGATTTGGAACTGTGAGGAGGGATAAGTGATAGATGCTGTAAAAAAAATTGGAGAATATTCAATTAAAGAAAACAATAATACTATTGAGATTTATGAAAATCCTAAGTGTGATTATGTACTTTTGGTTACTTTAAAAGAAGAAAATAATAATTTTGAATTTGATAAAATAATAGATGAAGAATTTTCAAAAGATAAGCTGTCAAAGTACTTATTTAAAGAGGGAAATGGTTCTGCAGGAATTAATATTACTCCAACTGCAAAAATTTCTCAAGATATTGAAGAAATAGAAAAAGAAGGTAAGTTTAAAACTTTTGAAAATAAATTTTTACAATGGTTTAAAAATTATATTAATTATGATAAATATATTGAAAATATATATAATATACTAGAAAAAAATAAAGAAGAAATTCAATCTAGAATAATAGAAAAAATAAAAGGATTTAAAAAGCAATTAAAGAGTATAATTACTTTAGCAATAGAAAAAAATAATGAAATTTTATATATAGGAGATATCGAAGTTTTTAAGGAAATATTGAATTCAGAAAGTAAAAAACAATATTATTCTCTTTATTCAATAGGAACTTCAATCTGTAAGAATGAAAAATGTTTTGTTTGTAAAGAAATAAAAGATGAAGTTTATGGTTTTGCTATTCCCTTTGGCTTTCATACCTTCGATAAACCAGGATTTGTTGCAGGTGGATTTGACCAAAAGGAGTCATGGAAGAATACACCTGTATGTTTTGACTGTGCAAGAAAACTTGAACAGGGTAAAAAATATATTGAAGAGAATTTAAATTTTAAGTTTTATGGATTTAATTATTTTTTAATACCAAAACTTATTATAGGTAATGATTATTTTGAAATTTTATCTATTTTTGAAAACTATAAAAAAGATGTTAAATTGACTCCTGGTATAAGAAGACAAATAACTTCAGATGAAAAAGAAATTTTAGAACTTGTAGGGCGACAAAAAAATTTTTTTAACAATAATCTATATTTTTATTTTAAGCCTCCTGGAAGCAGTGCTGAAAGAATATTACTGTATATTGAAGGAATATTACCATCAAGATTAAGATATCTTTTTGAAGTAAAAGAAAAAGTTGATAATATATTTAAAAATTACAATGAATTACTTAATGAAAAACAACCTAAACTTGAGTTCAATTTTGGAATTTTAAGGAATTTTTTTCCAAAGGAATCTGAGAATATAGATTATACAAAAAATTTTCTTGAAATTATAAATAACATTTTTGTTGGAAACAATATTGAATATAATTTAGTTATATCAGCATTAATTAGACAAATTAGAAAACAATATGTTGAAGATAAATACCCTATAAATTATATAACTTTAAGTGGATTTTTACTTTTAAATTATATCCAAGAATTAGATTTGTTTAAAAATTCTATAAAAGATGGAGGAAAATTAAATATGGATCAAATACTAAAAACAGAAGAAAGTGACTTTGATAATAGAGTAGAAGAATTTTTTACTAAACATAATGAATTTTTTAGTAATGCAGAAAAAAAGGCAACTTTTCTCAATGGAATACTTATTCAGTTTTTATTAAATATTCAATATAGGGAGAAAAATTCTACACCTTTTAGAACAAAGTTGCAAGGATTAAAGTTAAATGAAAAAATTATTAAAAATCTTTTAGTTGAAGCACAAAACAAATTAGAAGAGTATGGAAAGAATTATTATAAAGATTTGGAGATGTTAATCTCAAAATATTTTGTTCTTACAGAAGGTAACTGGAGAATATCTGACGATGAGACAAGTTTTTATTTTGTATTAGGTATGAATATGGCAAAACTTTTTAAAGCAAATGAAAAGGAGGAAGATAATGAGTCAGGTAATTAAAAACAGAAGTGAAATTTTATTTCTTTATGATTTAAAAGATGCAAATCCAAACGGGGATCCATTAGATGAAAACAAACCAAGAATTGATGAGGAAACAGGCATAAACATTGTAACAGATGTAAGGCTCAAGAGAACTATCCGAGATTACTTTATTAATTATAAAAGTTATGATGGAAGTGCTGATAAAGATATTTTTGTAAAAGAAATTGCTGATGAAAAAGGATTTATTCAAGATGGTAAAACAAGAGCCAAAGATTTTAATGAAAATCCAGATGAAGTTTTAAAAAAATGCATAGATGTAAGGTTATTTGGTGCAGTAATACCTATTGAAAAAGCTTCTATAACTTATACAGGTCCAATTCAATTTAAAATGGGAAGATCTTTACATAGAGTGGTGATAAAACACATAAAAGGTACTGGTGCTTTTGCATCAAAACCTGGTTCAAAACAAGCAACATTTAGAGAAGAAGATATTTTACCATATTCATTAATTTGTTTTTATGGTGTTATTAATGAAAACGCCGCTAAACATACTAATTTATCAGAAGATGATGTTAATCTTTTACTTGAAGCAATGTGGAATGGAACAAAGAATTTAATATCTCGTTCAAAAGTGGGTCAAATTCCAAGATTCCTTTGTAAAGTAAATTATAAGGAACCAAATTATCATATTGGAGATTTAGAAAAGCTGATTGAACTAAAAAAAGAAATTGAAGATGAAAAGCTAAGGGATATTAGTGAAGTTAAGATCGATATGACTAGTTTAATTAAGAAATTTGAAGAAAACAAGGATAAGATCTTAAATATTGATTATTTATTAGATGATAGAGTAAAATTTTTATATGAAGATAAAGATTTTAAAATAAGCGATGTTAAAGATAAAGTTGGAATTGAAATTAATTTGATCAGAATTTGAGGTGAAAGATGGACAAAGTATTTGTTTTTAATGTATGGGGAGATTACGCCCATTTTAGAAAAATATATACAACCACTTCTCCCCTTACTTACTCATTTCCTCCAAGGACAGCTTTAGTAGGATTAATTTCAGCAATAATAGGAATTGATAAAAATGAATATATATATCACTTTTCAAAGGAAAAAGCTTTTCTTGCATTAAAAATCATTTCACCAATTAAAAAAGTAAGAATTGGAGAGAACTTAATTGATACTAAATCTGGGCATTCTATAAAAATGCATATAATAAAAAATAGAACCCAAATAAGATATGAGTTAGTAAAAAATCCAAGTTATAGGATATACTTTTGGCATAAAGATAATAAAATATATGATACCTTGAAAGAATTTGTTCAACAACATAAATGTGTCTATACTCCTTATTTTGGATTAAGTGAACTATTATGTAATTTTGAATATTTTGGGGAATATAACATTAAAGGACCAATAAGAATTGATGAGGAAGTTGAACTAAGTTCTTGTATACCAGTAAATATTATTAAGAAACCAAATTTTGAAATTGAAAAAGAATATTTTACTGAAACAATTCCAATCGAGATGAAAGAGAACCGTATTGTTATGGAATACCAAGAGGTACTTTATGAAAGACAGGGTAAAAATATTCTTATGGTTGTGGATAACTACTGGGAATTAGAAAATAATGAAAAAATCGTATTCCTTTAAATTATTATCTCATCCGGATAGACTGTTATGTGACCATTTACAAAATACTGCAAATTTATCAAAAGAAATTATAAATAATATAAAAATAAATATCGATTATATTGAAAAAGAAGTGTTATCTACAAGTTCTTTTATTATAGGTTTATCTCACGATATTGGTAAAGCAACATATTATTTTCAGCAATATATAACTGAGAAAGATGAAAAAAGGAAGAGCTTATTGAAAAATAAACCAGAAACACATCATGGTTTATTATCAGCGCTTTTTACTTATTATTTATTAAAAAAATATTTAGAAACTAATAATATAAAAATTAATAACTTAATAGATTATTTACCAATAATTTCGTTTATTATAGTAAGAAGGCATCATGGAGATCTTCATAATGCACTTGATGAGGTTTATTTGGATGAAGATCAGGAAAAAATAATTGAAGAACAATTAAAAAAATTTGATTATAATGAAATTCAAGAAATATTTAATTTAACTTTAAAAGAAAAAATATTTTCTTTAAATGTGAAAGATATTATAGATGAAGTTGTTAATAATTATAAGAGTGATATTTTTAAAAATAAAAAAATAATTAGAGATTTAAAAAATAATCATAATTTATTATTGTATTTTATTTTCCAGTTATTTTATTCAATATTATTAGATTCTGATAAAACTGATGCAATTTTCAGGGAAAATAATATTAGGAAAAGAGAGTATATTGATCCAAATATTATAGATGTTTATAAGAAAAATAAATTTTCTCAAAATAATAATAAAATAAATAACTTAAGAAACGAAATTTACAATGAAGTAATAGGTAAAATAAAAGAAATATCGCTAAATGATAAAATATATTCTTTAAATGTACCAACAGGCACTGGAAAAACTTTAACTTCACTATCTTTTGCATTTAAGATGAGAGAAAAAATTAAAAGTGAAAAAGGTTATTTGCCAAGAATAATTTATTCTTTACCGTTTTTAAGCATAATTGAGCAAAATTATGATTTGATCGAAAAATTATTTAAATTTTCAGATCCTAAAACAATTGATACCTCTATTTTATTAAAACATCATCATCTATCCGATATTTCTTATAAAAAAGGAGATAATGAATATGAAATTGATGAATCAGAATTTTTAATTGAGGGGTGGAATTCAGAGATTATTGTGACAACTTTTTGGCAATTCTTTCACACACTGTTTTCAAATAAAAACTCTATGATTAGAAAATTTCATAATTTAAGTAATTCAATAATCATATTAGATGAAATTCAATCAATACCTCATAACTATTGGAAATTAATTAATGAGTCTTTATCATTTCTTGCTGAAAAATTTAATTCATATATTATTTTATTAACTGCGACTCAACCTTTAATATTTTGTGAAAAAAACATAAAAGAATTGATTATCAATAAAGAAAAATATTTCAAAGAGATTGATAGGGTCGATCTTAGTATAAATTTAAATGAAATTTCTTTAGAAGAATTTAAAAATATTATTAAGGAAGATCTGCTTAAAAATTCAAACAAAGATTTTTTAATAGTTTTAAATACTATAAAGTCATCTATTGATGTTTTTAAATTTATTAAAAGTTTAAATTTAAAAAATACTGAACTATATTATCTTTCAACAAATATAATTCCTAAAGAAAGACTTTTTAGGATAAATAAAATTAGAAATAATAATAATGATAAATTTAGAAAAGTAATTGTAAGTACCCAACTTATTGAAGCTGGTGTTGATATCGATGTTGATGTTGTTTATAGAGACTTTGCTACTTTAGATTCTATTAACCAGGTAGCTGGAAGATGTAATAGAAATAACTTAAAAGAAATGAAGGGTAAAGTTTATGTTTTCATTATAAAGGATAGAAAACAGGAAATTAATAAGTATATTTATGATCCTTTTTTGATTTCAAAAACAAAAGATATTTTCAAGTCTATTACTAGTGAAATTAAAGAAACAAACATCTTAAATCTTAATAATATGTATTTTTTAGAAGTAAGAAACGGAATGAGTAATGATATATCTGATGAAAATTTAAAATATTTATATAACGTATCATTTGAAGATATTGGCACTAGTTTTAAATTGATCGATGAAGATTATGATAAAGTTGATGTTTTTATTGAAAAGGATAAAAACGCAATAAAAATATGGAATAAGTTTAAAGAAATTAATGAGATTAAAAATAGATTTGAAAGAAAAAAAATTTTTCTAAAAATTAAAAAAGATTTTTATGATTATGTAATTTCAATTCGCAAAGATAAAACTATTAGTCTTAATAATTTATCAGAAATATCTTATGTTTCAATGGACAATTTAAAATTGTATTATGATAAAGATATAGGTTTTAAAGAAGACATTGAAACTCCTTCAAGTATATGTTTTTAGGCTTTATAACTTTATATAAAAAAAGTAAAAATAAATAGCATATTTAAAATAGGAATTTTATTTATTAATAAATACACATGCTTATTTTTGATATGCAAGATATTATATTTACTTATTTATAATAAGAGATAATACAATGGAGTTAATATTAACTACACCAGGGGCTTATTTATCAATAAAAGATGGTATATTCTTAATTGCTTCTAAAGAACAAAAAGCATCTTTTTCTCCATTAAAGATTGAAAGAATAATCCTCACAACACATGCATTAATTACAACTGAAGTAATAAAAGTGTGTAATGAAAACAATATTGATTTAGTTATTCTTGAAGATAATGGTGAACCTGTTGGAAGATTCTGGCATGCGAAATATGGATCAACATCACTTATTCGTAGAAAACAAATAGAATTAGCAGAAAATGAAAAAGGATTTGATATCGTAAAAAGCTGGCTAATCGAGAAAATTAAAAATCAGATAGAATTTTTGAGCGAGCTTGCAAAAAATAGAGAAAAACTTTCGAATTTTCTTTATACAAAGATAACAATGATAGAAGATTGCCGACAAAAAATGATAGAATTAAGCGGAAATCTTCAAGAAAAGAGAAATCAACTGATTGGAATTGAGGGGAATGCCTCAAACATATATTTTCAGGCAATATCAGAATGTTTACCAGATAAGTACAAGTTTAAAAGTCGTTCAAGACAACCTGCAAAAGATGAGTTTAATGCTTTGTTAAATTATATATATGGAGTTTTATATTCTAATGTCACTCGTGCGTGCATTATAGCTGGTCTTGATCCTTATGCTGGATTTTTACACACTGATAATTATAATAAAAAATCATTGGTATTTGATATTATTGAAAATTTTAGAGTTTTTGGTGACAAAGTTGTAGTTTACATGTTTTCACGAAAACTTGTTAATGATTCATATTTTGATAAAATACAGAATGGTTTTTCTTTAAATAAAGATGGCAAAAAAGCATTATTTAGTGAATACGATCAATTTATGGATAAGATAGTACATTTTGGAAACAAAAATATGAAGAGAAGTTATTGCATACAAGCTTTTTGTCATCAGTTTGCAAATTCATTAATAAAATAAGTAATTACCGATTAAGTCTTTTTGGAAGATAGTCATTAATAGAGAACATAAGTTTAATGTTTTACTTGTTAAATCTGGAGAATAAATATGAACGTGTGGGTAGTATATGATATTGAAAGTAGCAAAGAAGGTAACAAACGGAGGAGTAAAATAGTTAAGGAGATTAAAAAATTTGGTTTATATAGAGTACAAAAGTCAGTTTTTGCTGGAAACATAGAAAATAATAGATTTGATGAGCTTTATATATTTTCTAAAAATATGATTGATCAACAAAAAGATAGTGTATATATTTTTCCTATGTGTAAAGCTGACTTTGAAGCTGTGAAATTGATAGGCAAAGGGTTTGATAAAGATCTAATCTCAGGTGAAAAAAAAGAGATATTTTTATGAATTTTAAGGAAAATTCAATATTAATTAATGCTTCTCAAATGGTAGAATACTGGTTTTGTCCAAGATTTATATACTTCATAGAAATTTTAAAGTTAGATCAATATGAACAATTGCGATTAAAGGTTCTTGAAGGTAGAGAAGTTCATAAAAAGAAAGCCCTGGAGCCATCATATTTAAGAAAAAAGCTGGGAGTGACTGATCTAAAAAAGTCTGTTTATTTATCAGATTATGAAACTGGCATCTGTGGTATAGTAGATGAAATTCTTTTTTTAAAAGATAATTTAGCGACTTTGATTGATTATAAATTTGCTTTTAATAAAAGGAGATTCAAAACTCAGTTCATGCAATCAGTTTTTTATGCAATCTTGATTGAAAAGAATTTCAAAGTTATAGTACCCTTTTCGTGTATAGTATACACACGTGATAAAAATGAGCTTGTAACATACGAGATTAAAGAAAAAGATAAAAAAAAAGTTTTAGAATCAATAGAAGATGTCCACTTGATTATTGAAAGTGAATTCTATCCAAAAGGTACAACATCAAAAAAAAAGTGTCTTGATTGTACATATAAAAATATTTGTATAAAATAAGTTGATATTTAAGATTATTGAATCAAATTTCAAAAAGTTATGAAATAAGAATAGTTTGATTTGGTTATAAATAAAAGAAGGAGAAGGTAAAGAATTGAACGGAAATTTCTTAAAAATAACTAAAAAATATAGTTTTTTTAATGAAAATATTCAAAAATATAACATAAAAAATTATTGCTATTTTAAGCATTTATCTTATTTATAAACCAAAAGAGACTTTGAGTCTATCTATCCATTAAAATAAGGATTGAAAC
>ENA-UOYA01000626-UOYA01000626.1-activated-sludge-metagenome-genome-assembly--contig:-NODE-626-length-43439-cov-12.524133_pt1 | contig 43439 bp, 40 predicted proteins | sample MGYA00238163_ERZ764804 | MGnify/ENA primary metagenome ERZ764804 (study PRJEB28919, sample SAMN05720223) | activated sludge metagenome | isolation source: Anaerobic digester | place: Hong Kong...
GAAAAGCACGCCTTTTATCTATTCTTTCTTTGATGTCTGTGCGATGGTCAAGTTGCCCTAACCATACCACTTCTTGTCCTCGCAAAATCGCTAATCCTGTATGCCTGCTTCCATAGTCGATTTTTAGCCGATATGCTGTTTTGTTTTCTGATTTGTCTACTGATTTTTTCAAGATAATGGTAAATGGAAATCGCCTGTAAATCGCTGCTTTCCCTTGTTTCAACAGCTTTCTTGCAACTGCTTCATGACAAGGTGATAATGGTTTTTTATTTGTGTCTAATACAAATACCATAGGATTTTCTCCTTTCCTCTGCTTACGCAGGTTATATTCTCCTCGACCATGTTATAGATGCTTGTTATGTGCAAGACACTGGCTTAACCCACTACACCTGTTTAATCTTGCACGACAGGGGGTAGGGCTGGAGAAGCACCCCACCGTGTCATGACATCTATAACGTAGGCTCTGTTTCAAGCCTTGGTCTGGTCAACATGGGGCTTATAAGCCCACAACTTTAGTCGTTGGGTTGTTGACCTCAATAGTACCATTTAGAGGCCCTTTTATGTAAATAAGTATTGCATAAAGCGTTTAAAGAGGGGTCTTTTATCCCTTTAAATACCACAGAAAAATCAGTATGTCGTAAAAAGACTTCCAATGGGTTAGATACTGTTTGCACCATGATGATAAGCTGGGAAACAGGTACTTCGGTTAATATAGCTAATTGACAATTAATAAAATTAAAAAAATCAGTATGCATTAAATATCGTATAGTATTCTGAACTTGTGGTGTATTATACATGTGACTACAAAATACCATCACAGAAAATTCTTTAGATTTATCTTCTGTTTTTGCAAGATATTTTAAAGCATCGGATTGAGAACAAGCAGAATATAAAGCGTTTAAACTAGAACGTAAAGTCAACTCTTTATCGTCATGTAAAAAGTATAAAGGGCTAATTTCTGCAGAAGTCCAAGTCTTGTATTTATATGCTAAATTTTTATTAGCGTTTAACAAAGCCTCCTGTGCACTAGGGCACAGACGATTTTGTAGTTTCACAGGCATATAAAATCTCCCCTAATAATTTCTTTATTTTTTGATAGGCCCGTTGCCTATAATAGGTTACTGTACCTCTAGACAAATTCAGTTCTTTAGAAATCTGAGTAATGGATTTACCCGGCTCATCCCCAAACCCAAAAAACATTATAATAACCTGACGCTCCCTAAAAGAGAGTTTAGTAGCTATAATTTCATACAGAACTTTGTATACAGCCTCTTTATCAATTTGAGAATCAACATCTTCTGGCCTAAAACAGTAAAGTAAATCTTCTTGAGTCTGTAATTCGTCTAAAGTATCCTCATCTACAAGATAGCAATAAGGACTACGTGACAGACTTTGAATGTTCATTTTCAAGTCGTCCTTCTAGCACCCCATGAATGATATTATCTGATACGTTGTATCGTGCATTTTTATAAGCTGGCTCTCTACTTACTAAGTCTGCTTTAATAGAAGGTATCTGCTCATGCCATTCAGGAACATGAGTATTCAACAACTGTACCATACAATAAAAATCTTCAGGGGTTAAAATTATAGACGCATATTTAGGATTGATTACCAAGCCTACCGGTATTAAACCCTCTTCTGCGTTTCCTACCATCTGTTTTACTAATTCAAAAATATTAAGTCTGGTTCTATTCTTTACTTCCATAGCAAATGGAAATTTAGACTTTGCATGCAAAGAAGGCCATAAATCACACCCATTACTACCTTTAGCCCTTAACAGCAGTTCTGATGGCGGAATCCTTAGCCACATAGCGGTTAACATTCTGGCATAAAATTCGCCTTGTCTGCCTTTATCTCTACTAGTTTTCGGTGTTGCCATCGGCGCATCTCCTCCTGAATATCTAAAACCACGTCTAAACTGATTATGAAAGAAAAAATCCCTCATGTATGACTTATCTCCTCTTTCAAGTTCGAATGAATATAAACGGCTCCCTTTGCAAAGTTAGACATAAATGTACGATAAGACATTCGTTTACTAGGAGAAGATATTGAAACTTGACAGACTAAACGACTACCGCAACAGAGAGACACTAAAGAGGAATGATTACCCCTTACATCCCATCCGATAGTTAAAATTTTGTTATCATAGGGATTCAACGAAAGTTCTTTAATCATTCTAATGGAATCTGATGGATTACTGTTTATGTACAATTCTAATAGCATATATAACAGTTCGATAGATTTCAAATATCTAGTACGGTATAAATCTCCCGATGCTCTCCCTTTAGCCTCTTGAAATGCTGCTAATAATGGAGCATAGCAGCCTAAACTTCTCTGTAAAACGCTCTCTATTAGTAAGTTTGAAAAATAATGCGAAATCGGCATACCGTAAGTTGTAGCAGTTTTTATTATTTCTGGGCAGTTTGGGTTTTTTAGCACTCCATTCTCTTGACACCATAATACGTAAGGCATACCCATTCGCTTATACAGAGATAGATAAAAAATCCCTAATGAAGTTACACCAAAACTTTCAGTACTAAAACTACCACAAGGTAAACTTAACTTAGCCCCTTCCAACTCTTGTGGAAAATGCTCTTTCAAAGCTGTTAAAGTATCCAACATTACTTTGTGCAAAACATTAAGTTCTGCGTTTGGGGATAATAGATAATTTACCCCATCTTGAGTTATCAATTCTGAATCAAAAGGAGTTATTGTTAAATTTGTAAACTTGACAATCCACTCATTGCTAGAAAAGAATTTCCCCATCACTTGACACCTTCTCGTCTATCCACCTCTTCCATATAGCATAAGATTCGGATAGGACCGCCTCTCTCTTTTCAAAGTTAAAGCCAGATGCGACCTTATAGATATTGCCAAGATACTTCCAATTAACCAGAATCTTCAAAGTATCCTTATGGTGAATATCCGACAACTTCTGTATATATTGTACTATATATCTTGAAGCTATTAATGGATTAAATAATTCTATAGGCTTCCCCCTAAAGCCAAAGGAAAACAGTCTTACGAAATTCAAGCCCAAGATACCATAGCAAGAACAAATGTCTGGATACCCTAATGAATTCTCCTCCATAAATCGGGTTAATTGAATAGATTTAATAGCATAACGATTAACTTCAAATTGGATATATTCTCGAAAATGATAATGAGAAAGGGTTTGTTTGTCAATAACCGTTAATAGTAAAGCGGGGTCAACGCCATATAAATTTCTAAGATTTACAACAAACTTAGTCCAAGGAGTGACTCGCCTTGGTCCAGCCATGTAAACCTTATCCAATTTAATAACCACGCATTAGTCATCCTGACTTATTTTTTCATTCAACAAAGAAGTCATTGGATTGCCGCAAGACCTTACTTCTGTGCAATACCCCAAACGTAAACAAGAAGGGCCAGTTGTGGTTTCATTAAACACTAATGGGTCTACTAAATGTAATTGCTGGAATATCTCCAACGCAACATCTCTGAATTCACCTTGAGCACGTCTGCATAAACGTTTATTTAACATCTCTATCCAGACTCTTCCATTACCTGACATAACTAAAGATGTAGAAGTCATGTGTGGTAAAAACATTCTAGCGTCCTCTGGCTTAATACCGTCTTTAACTAAACGATTATACAAACATACGCAATCCCCAACTAAAGAAGCAGCATGATTGTATAATTCAGGATTTGCGGAGGCTAAATCACATAAAAATTCAGGCCAAACCAGTTCCGCATTTGTAGTGTAACGATTACTTAACTGGTCAAAACTGAATAAACGATGACGTACAATTTGGTGCGAACATGCTCTAGAAATGCCTTCAATTGAAAAAGTATAATGGCAGTGTTCAAATGGAGTTAAATGCCCACTTTTGGCTAAGTCATTAAGTAAACTTTCCTTTTTATCTAGTGACATATTGTTAACTTCTAACATTAATTCTTCAATTGACTTTGTACTGTAACAACGTCTTGCTGCTAACAGCACCATTTTATGAGGCTCGGTAGTACCTTGTAACAATTTAACTTTCATCAGTTTTAGGCGAAGAGACCCCGACTTCTAAGCGAGAGCGAAAGTCGGAGAGGAAACGCCTTCCCTCCTTTCCCATAGTAATGTTTTTCTTTTACTTAAAAATTTTAAGTTGACGTATACATTATTTCGCCATTAAGGCCCCCCACGAATAAACTAATTTAGGTGGGGCATAGAACAATCTACACCCCACCAAAGTTTTATCTAGGGTCTGAAATGCTGGTCTTAGTAACCAAAAAGACTACAGCCGTTCTCTCCTGCCCATCCCCAATGGAAATCACTTTAAAGAAAGGTGTAATGGTTAAAATTCCACCTGTAGTAGACGCCAAACCATTCGCACTTGCAATGCCTTTAACGGCTTGATTAACTGCTCCTGCTCCGATAGCCATAACTTCACACTGATTCTTTTCTTGCAATGCCATAATAATCGCATTTGCCAGCTTTTTAACTTCAGTTACATGAGATACTCTCAACACATCATTTTGTTTTTCCATTAACAATCTCTCCTTTTAAAGTTACTGTAATTGTTTTGGCAGGATATCGACGAAATCATTAATTTGGGTTTCTATTCGTCGCATTGCCTCTTCTTTTACTTCGTCATAATTATCCCCTTCAACACCCAACTCGCAAGTAAAACTGCTATAAGGAATACCTATAATGGGAAGTTTGACACCAAGAACCACACTATACTTAGTAATCAATACTCAACAACCTCTCCTTCATTTTTTGCATCATCTAATGAGAATACGACAATAGCGCAACCATTAGACCCAACTGCCACCCATTTCATTAGCATAGAGTACTGGATAGCTAAATAAGAATCCATCCAAGGTACTCCGCAGGATTCAATGATTAATCCTGACGAAAACGTTGCTGGCGTTGGTAGTGCAAGTTCTGGCAAAATAGCCGGAGTACACTCTGAGTTTAGTGCCAACGATAGTACATAAAACTCATCCGTTTCCACCAAGGCTATCGGAACTTGCATTAATTGTGCCACCCCCTTTCTATCTCCAGCATCAGCATGAAGTAAATACCGTAGCGCATAGCTCGCTTTAGTAAACGCCCTAAAGAGATAAGGTTTTCTAAGGTTTGGCTTAAAGCGAGGTAACGCTGCTATAAATATTCCATGCCTATTATAAAGCTCTGCATCCAACTGGGTCAACCAGTGAACGTAAAACATGTAAAACGCCAAGTTACTCTCGATGTTATATTTCATTATATCACACTTTTCTTACCTTGTCAAGCCCCCAAATGCCCATCTGTGCCAGCCGTGACACTACCCTTTGCCCATGCTCGCCCAAGAATTCAGCAAGGGTAGACCGAGAACGGTTCCGGTTCCGGGATGGCCAGCTTCCCGACTGCCATCACAGTTTCCCCGTCGATAACCTCCAGCGGGAATGGCAGAAGGTTATGGTAGTCGGACAGAATGTGCGGGCGAAAAAGCTTCCCGTCCTTGTCGATGGCTATGATATAGTCGGGTATGTGCTTCCCGTCCCAGACAACAAGCCGCAAAGCATTGCCGGATCTCCGGAGCCACCACTTCAGGCCAAAGGCTTCGACCGATTCGGTCTCCTGTGCGTTATCCAGAACATCGCAGGGGTAATCGCTGGCGGGTATCCTTTTACCGGGCTCTTCGTCGATGCACGCCCTGCCTCCGGGCAGCACGGTAAGGCCGGGAGCGTTGGCGCCGTGCCACCGCGTCGGCAACCGCCCTCCGGAATGGAACGTCAGGATGTAGATCGGCTGGCCATCCACATTCCGCGTCAGCAGGCTGAGCCCGTAACTTGTACTTTCAAGATAGAACCGGTTGTAGAACGATGGATGCAAAATCCGGTTCTCCTCGTCCACCTTCAGGGTCTTAGCCTCCTCCATTCCACATTCCTCCCTTTTACTAATCCCGCCAAGCGTAGCCTGTCTACGTTAAATTCGAGTGTTCCGACTGATGCCGGATCATTCCCAAATATTCGGCCAGCTTGGCCGCCTGCCATTTGCGCTCGGCGGCCCAAGCGGCGTACCTAGTGGCCCCAATGGCGTCCTGAGCGGAGGCCCAAGCGGCGTACCTAGTGGCCCCAATGGCGTCCTGAGCGGCGGCCCTAGCGGCGTCCCAAGCGGCTGTCAACTCCTGCACCGTGGCTTCACCGTTAGCGTACCTACGGGCTACCTCGATGGCATGCCGTGGACAGTTGTCATCCGGGTAATCCTGCTCGTAGATGGGGAGCACATGTTCCGCACAGTCACAAGCAAACAACCGCGCGGTTCTCTCGTCCCATGCGGTTTCACTGACCAGCCGCACCTTGCGGGCCACCCACTTCTCCTTGTCCGAGGATTTGATAATTTCCCCGGCAACCTCCGCCACGAAAATCCTTTCGTTTAGCCATCCCGGCAGCTGTTCCAGCGTGACCAAGTGGTAGCCGTTCTTGCACTCCACCAACGGACCCACAATCTCTGGCATCCATTCGCCGGGAGTCCACGAGCCGTCGTCGTTTTTCGTCGGCAAGCTCCACTTGAGGGAGCCGCCGTGGCAGGAATAGCCTTCCGAGTTGAGAACCTTGTAGAACACTGCCCCTACCCCACCTTTCGTTGCATTCGGGGCGACTAGGCCACCCGGGGATCCTTCTCCATCCCTCGTAATCCTGTGCATGCTGCCGCCGATCTCCACGATTTTCTCAATCTTGCTTCCCATCTTCACATCCCTCTCTTGTAGTGCTTATTGATGCTCCAAAAGCCGATCATCCTGCCAAACCCGCGCCTTCGTCAGGGCGTCCAGCGAAAGCTTGCCCCGGTTGTCCGCCAAGTTCTAAAACATCCGCACGACCCCCTTCCCTACAAATCCACATTCTGGCAACCATCCCGCCCTTTGTCCGCTCAAAACAGTAGGGTATCCAGCCATGCCGTTCATACATCAACCGGGATTCGCTGTCCGTCAGCCCACTATACACCGATGAATAACCCGTGGGCGTTTTGGGAAAACGCGGGTGCTGGTAGAACAACCCGCGAATCCATGCCGAGATCGCCAGTAGGCGGTATTTCATTCCGCATCGCCCCCTCCCTATATCTTCTTTGACGTGTAGGCCGCAGAAGTGGCACGTTTCGGCACTGCTCCTGAAATCACTGTGCTCCTTCCGAAGCATCCGCACCTTCGCAAGAAACCGCTTCACTGTACTACACCCCTAAATGGATACTCACTCCAGCTCTAAATGGGGCATAATTGATATAGCTAAATGGAAAATTGGTCTTAACAAGTGCGGGTAAATTCCCATCACCCTCCAACACGAATGGGTGATAAAGCAAACTGCATCCAATGTGCATATCTCGGTTGTCAAGATACAGAGCTACATAATCCGGCAATCTCATGTGCTCGTTGTATAGCCATGTATACACATTCAAATCAGAAAAATCTAATTTGTAAGCATGCCTGTCCTTTAATTCCAGTTTTATTACCGAATGGGTTTGTGTGAAATCTAGTAGTCGTTTTGGGTAATACAGAGCCATCCACCGTTTGGATAAGATAATAGAATGAGTTATGCGTTTTAGAAGGTCTATAAAAACATCTTTTGTCTGTTTGTTTTTGAATTCACGTCTGAGCATTCGCTCTTTAAGCCAAAATCTATAAATATACAAATTCAGAATGGCTTCGTATGATGCTCGACTCAATTTAGAGAAATGATGCGTGTTCCATAAATGAGCCAGTAACTTTGGAATGCACGCATTAAAATCAAAAGCATTTCCAAGAGATTTCTTATCTGAACCTGTGATTAAATTTAACTTGTACATCTCATCCATTGCAACTTTCAAAACTTCCTGCAAATCCGTTTTAAACTCTGGAGTAGCCCCTAAAACCCCGTTAATGCTAAGACAATTTCCCAAATAAGAAAATGACGCCGATAAATCCTGAATACACGGAATAAATGGTATACTCACTTAAAAGCTCCCCCCTCCTCACCATGTACGTATAGTATACCATACCTTCGGGGGACTTGTCAAGACTTTTTCAAAAACTTGTTAAAATCCGCATATTATATATAATAAAAAACTATATATTTAATATAAAAAACAATACATAAAAATATAAAATCTATACCGTTTTTTGAGATTTAAATATAATATGCTAAAGCTTTCAAAAGGAGTGAAAACTGGGTCTTGACATGTATAAACTGGTATGGTATAATGAGTATGAACCCAGTTAAGGAGGGGAAAGTTATGCATGATTTTACTATTGAGTTTGATGGACTTAAAGACCAATGCGTTTACATGGAGCCGGAAGATTACCCCAAGTTGGAAATTCCAATTTGCTTTTTGAAATGGCTTGCTAGAAACAATTTTAAGGCTAAAGCATGGAAAGAGTTAACTAAACATTTGACTAGAATATTTAAAAGTGGAGGATTTGGAGCTCCTGGTATGTCTGTTAGAGAAGAGGTTGAAGAATTCAATACTTTTGGTCTTTCAGATTTTGCATTAATTCGATTGTTTTTTCCGTATATTTGCATGAGCGTGTTTTCAGATAACGTTTTATCCACATTCGTATCTGATTTTATTTTAGATGACGATGAAAAAGTAGATTTTCTGTCTTTCTATAAACTTATAAAAAAGGCTTGACAAGCTTATGGAATGTATGGTATAATATACTTACCATTGGATTAGGTAGAGGTTAGGTGTAGACCCCCCTGCTACGCTAACCCTCTATGTTGTACTGCCAAAATAATTCTAGGAGGATGTTAAGATGCCGATTGGAGAGATTGTAAGGTTCGATGCGCTGGAGTATTTGCCCATACCCGTTAATCTGTTTAAATCAGACCCTAATGAGGAGGGTGTAACTTTAGAAACAAAAATAGTGTACATCCCTAAAATGATGCTGAAAAATACTATGACGATTGGTGATTTGCATGAATTGGAACTCATGGTTGTGAATTCTTTAGATTTTCCAGATTGGGAAAATGCAAGGGCACACATCGACTTTCCAGATGTATTAAAGCAAAAACCAATCATTGTGATGTTTCCAATTTTTTCAGATGAAGTATAATGCCTATCTATCAGGATTCAATTCAGGGTAGTTTAAGTTTCTCGTCTATCCTGTGTCGGGAAGAGCAAGGTAATCTGTGGGTTTATGCTACATCCGTTGTGCCTTACCTGATGTTTCCATTTTACTTTTCCGAAGGGTACAATTTTTTAAGTTTGTGCGTGTACACAGATAAAGAGCATTATTTAGGACGTATACCACCAGAGCGACTGCTTACTCCGGCAAGAATGAATATGGCATTTGACAATCTGACTCAACGCAAAGCATTTATAACCGCAGGATATCTCATTCACGATTTAGATTGCGTGTATGACATAATGAGATATATTAACAGTTTTATCATCCCTACTCGATTTAAAATTGAAAGAACGAAAAAAGGAACTCCAATGGTTAAGTTGTTTACTGGTTACAAATCTAGAGGAGACATGATAGCTCGATATTACCAAGCGGTCAGTTTATTCAGCAAATATGAAAAATTCTATCGTGGATTTAGTTGGCTATACCCTATTTTACACGGTACTCCCGAAATTAATAAATCCATTGAAGATGTAGAATTAATGTTTGGCGGAAATCGTTTAAAAGACTAAGGGGGAGGTAGGGGTGGTAAATTTACTTGGTTCAACCCTTTCTCCTGACTTTTTGCGTATACCTTATTTGCGACAAAAGGATACAGGATGGTGGGAAGCGGCTTGTCCATTCTGTAATCGAGATAACAAACGAGTTTTACAAATTAGCCCGGACTTAACATTTGCGCATTGCTTTCGTTGCTTATGGAAAGGCAATACTGTTCAATTACTTCATAAATTGAATCTAACTGAGTTTGGTATGGATTCAATTCCAAAGAATTTATCTGTAGAATCGTCTACTGTAATTAAGCCCTACACGGAATTTGATGAATTAGAGGTTCCAATCTATAAGTCTAAACTGGCAGTAGCCTACTTGGTTAGACGAAATGCTTTGGATATAGCTTTAATTCAAAAATGGAAATTTAAAACGTTTGGTGCATTTACAGATAGAATTGTTATTCCAATTTATTTCAATTACACTTTAGTGGGTAAAGTAGACCGAATGTTGTACAATGTAATTCCCAAGTACAAGTTCACCCCTGGATTTCCATCTCAAAAAGTGTTTTATAATTGGGATTTAGCAGCCGGTAAGGATACTTTAATTATTACAGAAGGCGTATTTGACAGTATATCAGCTTCAAAAGCTTTGCCTTTTGTAGGAGTTGTTGGTAATTTTGGAAAACACATCAGTTCTCATAAAGCAGATTTGTTGAAATCTTTAAATTTAAAAGAAGTTGTACTGATGTTCGATTCTCCTGATAAAGATCCGGATATTGCTAAAGCTATCTCTTCAGCCGTTATTGCTTTAAGTGGGGATTATAAACTATCCATAGCAACTCTTCCAAACGGCGACCCTAATGAAGTGTCCCCACAAATTATTCAAGATGCTTATTTTAATCGTAAGGATGTGATGTAATGTCAAATTCCATAGGTTCTAGTATTAAACTTGAAACATTAGTTGAAGAGTTTTTAATGAATTGTGGGGCTAATAAAGAAGATATTTTACAATTAAAAACTACACAAGATGGACCGCTTTTAATTTTATTTGATAGTATTTGTAAAACTAGATTTAGCATGGCCCCTAATTATGCTTATGCGGATAATGCATTAATTTCATTATTTCCATATATTGTTGCTTATTTTAGGGCAATTAACAAAGATGCCACTTATGCTATTTACACTAAACACTGTAAATATCTTAGTGCTGAAGGACAAATACAAGGTTATTAAGGAGAGGGTACGATGGGACAGGTTATGGATTTTGTTAATCCAGAAGAAGTTAAACCAGAAGAGGTAATGAAAGCTTTACAAACAGAAGAGGTAGAACAGCTTACTGACGATGATTCTAAAAATTTACGTATGTATGCTAACCTTATTTGGGGGAGAGTACAGACTAATATTGTACCTCGTTTAATTGAAGGCATGAACACGACTAATACAATTGATGAATTTACCCCTCTAGTAGAAGCAATTGTAGCAGAAGAAGCAGATGAGTTAATTACTCATTTTTCAGATGAATTTTGTAGAGATATTTTTACAGATATTGCTACTAGAGAAGGCCTAGGGTACATTGCCGACTCTCCAGAACGTTATCTAAAAAAGTCAATGATAAAAGAATTTATTATTAATTTTCTACGTGCAATTACACGTATTCAATTAACAGTAGCTTCTAATACATTGTTTAGCACTATTTATCAAGCTGCTATGAAACAGAAAATGGAGCAAGAAGCTGTAAAAGAGGAGGCTCTACCTGAAGTAGGGGAAGCTGAAGCTCCTTCTGAACCGGTAGATAATTAAAGAAGGCGACATTTGTGAAAAAAAGCCTTGTGACAATTAACGTAGACAACATTAAAAGTGTTGCTATTATCCATAACAGGGTGATGGGGGCGTTCTTAGTTGAACGCCTCTCTTATCCTGCCGATAATTATCGACACACTAAAGCGTTTAAAGAAAAACGATGGGACGGAAAAATTCGTTTTGCAAAGTACAGTTACCCTTACCTGACATTTCCAACCGGACTACTTATGGATGTAGTTAAACTATTTAAACGCAATAACATTGAACCTATATTCAAGGATACAAGAGTACAGCCTAAAAAAGAGTTTGAATTAGAGTACTTAGGGTCTATGCGGGATTACCAAGAAGAGGCGTTAATCAAGGCAATTGAAGCACAGCGAGGTATTTTATGGCATGTAACCGGTGCCGGAAAAACCGAATTATTTATGAATTTAATTGCGGAATTAGGAGTTCCTACCCTTATTCTAGTCAATAATACTGAAATTATGAAGCAGACGGCTCAAAGATGTCTGGATAGCTTAGGGTTAGAGACCATCGGTTTAATTGGTGGTGGAGTAGTTTCCCCGACAAAACTAGTTACTGTGGGGATGCTGCAAACGCTTAATTCTTTGAAGGAAAATGATAGTACCTCTTTTAAAACCATTGCTAATCATTACAAAATGTTAATAGTGGATGAAGCCCACCATATCAACGCGAATGCTAAAACTTACACAAAGATAATAAACGCTATTCCTGCATTTTACAGGTACGCTTTTACAGGCACACCGATTAGATCCGCCACTCCGACAGCTACAGATATTACTTTAATTGCCAGCTTTGGTCCAGTCATCGACAGAGTAACGAGAGAAGAGCTAGTAGAGAAGGGTTATTTGGTTCCTGCTAAAGTAGTAATCATTAAACTTAACACCTCTCACCACACTCTTGTGCAGGATTACTTGGAGTCTTACGCAAGTCCACAAGAAGCTTATCGTGCAGCACTAACCGAGTTGTTAGCTATGCCGGAAAGGATGGAAGCTTTAAAAGAAATAAAAGCAAAACATCCAGATGAGCAGATTTTGTATTTGACGACTTCTGTGGAATACGCTGAACGCATTGGAGCTGAAGTTGGAGCTGTAGTTGTGCATGGAGGCACCGACTCTGCTGAAAGAGAATATATCTATAAACAGTTTAAATCTGGTGGTATAAAGTGCCTTGTAGCAACCAACATTTATTCAGAAGGTGTTGACTTTCCAAAATTAGCTGTAGTTGTATTAGCAGAACCGTTTAAATCTGTAATTCGTTTGCTACAAAAAATAGGTCGTGCAATGAGAGTGAGCGAGGGTAAAGAGCGTTGTGTGATTTATGATTTTAACGATTTACCGTTTGCGTTTTTTGATGAGCAGTTTTCCTTTAGAATGAAAACGTATGCTCAAGAGGGTATACCTGTGGAAGGATGGATGCTTGGATGAGTTTGAGAGAAGACCTATTAAAGACTAGATACTTAAAAGATGGTGAAACTGAAGCGGAATTTTGGATTAGAGTATCTGAATTTGTGTGTACAAATGAACCCACACTGCAAAAATTAAAGCCCACCATTTTAAAAGGGCTAACCTCTGGTGCGATTATTTTTAATTCCCCATTACTAATGAACGCCGGAAGGGGTCAGCAGTTATCTTCGGCATGTTTTGTGTATGGAGTGGATGACTCAATTGAGAGTATAATGAGACTGCAAACAGTTGCTGCTTCTATTTTTAAGCTGGGTGCGGGCATCGGGGTAGACTACTCACAGTTAAGACCTGAAGGTGCAAAAGTAGGAAGCGGCGGTACATCTAGCGGACCATGTAGTTTTATGACTTTAGTGGACCACTTAGCTGAAGTGATAAAGTCGGGAGGACGCAGACGTGCTGCTATTATGGCTACTTTGAGAGTAGACCACCCAGACATTAAGCGCTTTGTAGCCTGTAAGCGGGATGACAAAACCCTGCAAAACACTAACATTTCCGTAATGATGACTGATGAGTTTATGAAGAAAGTAAAGAAGAAAGACCCTTCAGTAACCCCATTATGGGACTTAATTGTGGATAATGCGTGGATGCGGGGAGACCCCGGATTGGTATTCATTGACACCATCAATAGAAACACTAGCGGAATTAAAGGAATGCAATATACTGCGGTTAATGCGTGTTCAGAGTTCCCGCTTTTCCCTTCCGAATCTTGCCTAATCGGTACGTTAAATATTGGTAAGATTTATGAAGATGCAGTTATTGCTTTTGAAGAAAAGCAATTTCCGAGATTAGAATCAGTCGATAAAGTTTTCGAACATCTACTAGTCTGGTGGGCTAAAGTAATGACTCGTATTTTGGACAATGTAATTGACATCGCATGGTACCCGTTCCCTGAAATTGAAGAAGCTGCTAAAAAGTATCGTCGAATTGGAGTAAGCATCACGGGCTTTGGAGACTATCTGATTCATAATAAGATTCGTTATGGGTCTGTTAAAGCAATAATTAAGGCAAAAGAAGTTACGCAGTTAATTAATTATGCTTCATTAGAAGAGTCAAGGCTTCTAGCAAAAGAAAAGGGTGCATTTCCAATGTTTGAGCAATCCACTTTGGATGAGCGGTTGGAAGGTGACCCCGTATTCAAAATGCCAAGACGAAATATTACTACAACCACCATTGCTCCTGCAGGGTCTACTTCTTTCTTATGCAATGCGGAGTGCAGTGGTATAGAACCGGTGTTTGCTTTCGCTTATAAAAGAATGGCAAGGCTTGACAAGTCCGGCGATTCGTGGTATAATATACTTAGCCCGTTATTAGTGAATCATCTTTTCAAGAATTATGGGATTGAAGTTACTGACGAAATGGTAGAAGATGTTGTAAAAAACAATGGTATGGTAAGCGGATTAAATTGGGTGCCAACTAAAGCAAGAGAGTATCTTGTTACTGCGCATGAAATTACTCCAGAAGAGCATTTAAATATGCTGGCAGCATTTCAAACAGGAGTAGGCGCATCTGTTTCTAAGACTATAAACTTGCCACATTCAGCTACAAAAGAAGATATTAGTAATTTATATCTTGCTGCATGGGAAAATAACTGTAAAGGCATTACAGTATTCAGGGATGGATGCAAAAAAGGTCAAGTACTTTCTACTTCAACAGAAACTACGAATTCGGCTCCAGTTGCACCAAAAAAAGTCAAACTCCCCTACCTACTGGAATCACGCAGAGTTAAGATAGAAACTCCGTCAGGAAACATGTACGTCCTAGTAAGCTTCTTCGATGGTAGGCCCATTGAAGTATTCGCCAATCTAGGACGTAGCGGACAGGAAGTGTATGCCTATACGGAAGGTATTGGCAGAGTGATTTCTCTAGCGTTAAAGAATGGGGTTGATTATAGTTCAATTGTTAAAACCCTACGAGGTATTAGAGGAAACGAAGTATCGCTGTTTAATAATGAGTATGTCTACAGCGTACCTGATGCTATCGCTATTGCTATGGATTACGCAGTTAAAGCGTTCAAAAATATTGACATTGACCAAGATAAGCAAGAAAAGATTAATAGCAATTTATGCCCTAATTGCGGGGAACCATTAGCTACTGATAACGGATGCTTCCATTGTAAATCTTGCTTATGGTCTAATTGTAGCTAATTTGTTGAAGGGGGTAGGAGGATGAAACGCAAAATTGCTTTAGTTCTGGCATTCAGTTTTGTGCTACTTACCCCCACAGCTACTCATCATGTTAAGCCCAAAGGAAAGGGGTGGGTGAGGATAATCCCAAGACATATTCTTCAGATTGTTCTGAATAACGAAGGCGGGTTTAACGATGACCCTAGAGACTCCGGCGGTAAAACTAAGTTTGGGATAACAGAATATACGTTAAATAAGGCTATAAAAGATAAAGTAATTGCTCCAAAAGAAGTAAAAGACATTACTACAGAAGACGCTTTAAAGATATACGACTACCGTTATTGGATTACATGTAAAGCTAATTTAATGCCAGAACCATTAAATCTTTTACATTTTGATACGGCTGTTTTACATGGAAACGGTGGTGCCACTAAAATTCTACAGCGTACCCTAACTTCAATGGGATTTCCAGTAAAGATTGATGGTGGATTCGGCCCCCAAACAATGGAAGCGTTTAAAGCTGCTTTATCCATGTATGGGCAGGAGAAGATAATCAAGATGTATTTAATCAAACGTAAAATTTACACGCAAGAAATCCACTCCCCTAGAAATGATTGGGCTTTTAATGGCTGGATGAATCGATTGAAAAGGATGGCTAACATTATTAAAGAGCGATATAATATTGGTTAGGGGTGTGCAGTTTGTTAACTAGACAAGGGCAAGAGGTTTTATTAGCCCATGCATTAAAAGGGCATCCCTCGACTACTGTTTTACTTAATGTAATAGAGGCGTCTGATTGGACTGTTAAAGAGTTTTCAGAAATATGGTCAGTAATACAATCTTATTGGGCTACTTATCATTCTTTACCTTCTAAATCGGAAGTCTTAGAAGCAGTATCAGGAGACGCCTTGAGAGTGGCTATTGGGCTTTATGCATTTTCTGATTATGAGTCAGTAGCATTACTTGTTGATAAAGCTTTAAATTTTGTTAAAGCACGACGTTTAAAACTTGTAGTTAATTCAGCTATGTCTTCATTAGATACAGACCCTCTTTATACAGAGCACGTTTTAAGAGAAGGTTTGATGAATCTCCCAACTATCAATTGCAGTGTATCTAGTTTGGACGATTTATTACCTGATGCTATTTATAACTATGAAGATAATATTTTTGGACTGCCTACAGGTTTAGAAGTGTTAGATAGGAATTTAAAAGGAGGCGTGGGTTTAGGTGAAATTTTTGTCGTCTCGGGGCCTTCTGCGTCTGGCAAAAGCACATTGCTTTCTTATATTTGCGGGTCTGTTGCACGAATTGTGCCTTCTCTATATCTTACATTGGAGCTTCCAGAAGCGAGAGTAGCACAACTACTAACTGCTAGAATGGGTAGGATTCCACAAAATGAATTGACTTCTAATTTGTCTGGAGAGCGTTTTGTATCAGTACGTCAAAGAATAAAAGCCCACATGCCGGTTCATATTAAGTACTTTCCATCTAAAACGGTTACTGTATCGCAGATAGGGGGGATGCTAGATTATTTAAGATACGTAGAAAATTTACACATTAAAGCACTGTTTTTGGATTATGCAGACCTTTTGACTACAGCCAAAATTTCTAATAACGCCCCAGAGTGGCAAAGAATTGCAACTGTTTATCAGGAGCTAGTTGATTTGGGTCGTATATTTGATGTAGCTATATTTACAGCTTCTCAGTTGAAAAATAATGATTCAATTAGAACTAATGTACAAGAAGAAATTCAGCAAGGCGATATTGCTGGTTCAATCGAAAAGGTAAACAAAGCTGATGTGTTTATAGGATGGAAGCCGGTAGAAAGTTCAGAATCCACTACCCGCGGTATTCTTTCTTTTGTGAAAGTTAGAAACGGGGCTACTCCTCCACCTTATATGATTAGTTTTGATAGAAATTTAATGAGAATACAAGTTCAACACCAGTTTCAATCAGAAGACCGTGCAGTGATGCTAGGCCAGCAGAACACAGCTATTTTAACTGGAAACCCACAACCAAGGCAACGAGAACCAAGACGGCGTGGTGTAATAGAACCCGCTTAATTTGAGGAGGATATGGATGAAATATGCTATCGTAACACTTACTCCAAATGAAGGCATTTTTAATAGGATGATAAAATCTGCTGGTAAAAACACAGAGGACTTTATTTATCTGTCATTATCAGATAGTGCTGTATCAAATATTAAAACTGCAGCACAATTAAGACCCTATGCTTTTGAGTTGAAAGGAAAGCTAGAATTACTGGCTAATACTGTTGATATTATTATCACAGCAGGAGCCGCCCCAACTAAGGCTTTGTTAGGCAATGTTGCATTAACCAAAGTAGTGAACACTCCCATTAAACATACTATTGGCTCTAAAGAATTTACAATTATTCCAACTTTTGATATGGATTATGCATCTATTACCCCTACTGCTATTGACGATATTATGTATACTTTTAGGGCTTTAGAGTTCGTTCTAAACCCTACTTTTGGTGTGTCTAAACCTGAAATTAGACAGATAGTAGATGAAACTACATTAAAAGAAGCTTTAATTGACTTTCAAGATGCAGAGAAAATAGGGTATGACGTAGAAACCGGCGGAGAATCCAATGATAAGGAAATTGGCTTGAAGTTGTTTAGCGTAGAGTGTAAACCGTTGACAGTTGCCTTTTCTACCGATAGGATTGCATATTGGGTAAATGTGGGGTATGATGATAACGCTCATCCAGAATATGCTCTCACTCTTCTAAAAGCATTCAAAGATAGGTTAGTTATGCACAATCGTTCTTTTGACGTATTGGCGACCCAACAGCTTCTTCATTTTAAAATGAACTGCGTTCAAGACGATACTCTACTAATGTCTTTCCTGTTTGATGAAAATACAAATCATGGGTTAAAAGTATTGGCAGCTAAACACTTAGGTTGGTACAACTATGCTGAAAATGTAAAAGATGCTGTAAGCGAATCTTTAACCTCTAATTTTGGCGTTGTACCATTGAATGAATTGGGAGAGTATAACTGTTTAGATGCTGCAGCTACATGGCACCTTTATTATGAATATGATAAACGCTTAGATACCGCAGAAAAGGAGCTTTACAAATTCTTATTACAAGCGCAGAATATGTATATCGAAGCGACTACCAATGGTTTTCCAGTAGATTTAACCTACTTGGGCAGATTAAAGTCTGAATTAGAAAATGAAAAAGCTGATTTAGAAGTAGAAATTAATTCTGCAGAAGAGGTTACAACCGCTAAAAAGTTAATAGCTTTAGCTTCTGCTGGAATTATTGATAAAGAAGCTTTGTATAAAGAAGGCAAAATTGTTAGAATTTCGGAAATTACTTTAAACATTAAAGAAGTAGATAAAGTAGAATTTAACGTGGCTTCTTCACGGCATCTAATTGCTTTAATGGTAGCTTGCAATTATTCCCCAAAAAAGAAGACTAAAACTAACAATATTTCTACTGACGCCTCCGTGTTGGAAACTATAGACCATGAAGTGTTTAGAAAAATAAAGCGTGTTAAGGAAATCAACACTATTTTGAACACTTTTATTACAGGGTTAATGGACTATGTTTATCCAGATGGTAAAATTCACCCATTATTCTCTTTAACTGGAACGGTTACCGGACGTACTTCTTGCCAAAAAATAAATATTCAGCAAATCCCTAGAGATAAAAGAGTTAAGAACTTCTTTTATGCTCCAGAGGGTTATAAAATTGTACAATTTGACTTTGCACAGGCTGAAGTTAGGGTTATGGCAAGTTTTAGCAAAGATGAGAACTTGATTAATGCTATTATTAGTGGAACTGATATTCACCGAGCAGTCGCAGCTAGCATGTTCAATAAAGAAGCTGAAGAAATTTCTACAAGTGAACGGCAAGCTGCAAAAGCTTGTACATTTGGTATCGTTTATGGAATTGGGCCTAATAAACTTGCAGACCAAATCAAATCTACAAAAGAAGATGCACAAGACAAATTGACTCGATTTATGACACAATTTCCAAAAGTAAAACAGTGGATTGATAATATCCATCGCAGTGTTCGTGTCAAGGGGTACGTGTCTACTCCTTTAGGACGTAAACGCCATTTGCCTACTATTTGGGTGAACTCTAACGAGATTCAATCTGAAGCAAGACGCCAAGCACAAAACTCTCCTGTACAAGCTACTGCAAGTGATTTGGCATTGTGGCTTCTTCTAAGAATCACAAAGAACATGAATAAAGAGAAGGGGGCTTTCGTGGCTAGTGTACACGACTCTGGAGTATTTATCATTCATGATAGTTACATTACGGAGTTTATTGAATTAATGGACGCCTCATTGGACGCTCTTAATCGCCGTTTTACTTTCCTTAAAGTACCTATGAAGTTGGATATAAGCGTAGGCACTAGATGGGGTACTATGGACGCTTGTGTGAAGAAAGACGGAGTATGGACTATTGTAAAGGAGGAAAAATAATGATTAACGAGTACGCAAAGTATGGATTACTAGTGTTACCAGAAACAAGTTTACCACCGCTTAAAACATCTTGCCTTTTATACTCTGTTAAAAAGGAAGATGGAGTAATAATTGCGGCAATGGGGATTTATGACCGCTTTTCCGAAGGACTAGCCTTAGATTTAGAGGATATTAAACTGCAAATGCTGGAAGCTTTATATGGCGACCTTCCAACCGTTATTGACTATTTAGGTATTTCTCCAGAGGATTACGACCTTAGTATTAATACCCAATGTATAAAAAAGCAGGCTATTGATGAATCTACAGCTGACCCTTTAAATCAGACTTTCACTTATGGGGTAAAATTGGTTCTGAAATTTACCAAAAACACGCTTGACAAGTCCCCCGAAGATATGGTATAATATAAGGACGATGGGGAAAACGATAAGAGAAGAGGATTTAGGGTACTTGAAAAAACTTTATGAGGAGGTAACAGAATAATGGATGCTAAACTGTGGGAGGATTTGAAAAGTGAACTCTACATTGCAGATATTAACCAAGCACTGCTAGACCAATCTGTAATCTTTGTCAAGTACGCTTATGCGTATTTGCAGGCGGTTAAAGAGGCGCAAGAAGCAGCTTGGGAGGTGAAAAAGTCTTATGCTGTAATGCAAGAGAGCATCAGACGTAAAATGTCAGAAGATTCTTCATTGGGCAAGATTACAGAAGCTAGATTGGAAGCACTAACTTTGCAATCTCCAGCGTATATGGCAGCACAAGAAGCTTATTTAAAAGCAGCAGAAAAGGAAATGGAGTACAAACTGGTTATGCAGGCTATTCAAATGCGAAAGGACATGTTGATTACCCTTTCAGCTAATCAGCGAGAAGAGGCTTACAGTGGGATAGTTAGACAAACAACTTTACCTACCAACCAAATGAGCGAAGGAATCGACAGCCTTAGACAAAAACTTCAAGGGGGAACGTTTTAATGGAATTTAAGGGCTTTACAAAAGACACCATTCGACAGTTTCAGGAGTCAATGCAAAGAGACGCTAAGTTTTTCAGGATAGGTGACGGTCAGACTCGTATTCGGCTTTTCGTGTCACCTAAAGAATCTCAGCCATATCCTTTCTATGAACAGAACGTGCACTGGTACACAGGTTCAGACGGGCAACGAAAGCCACTCCTGTGTACGCAAAGAACCAAGTTGGCAGGAGCTAGACCTTGCCCACTATGTTCTTTGACTAGTTCCCTTTACAAGAGTCAAAAAGCGGAGCAAGTAGAGATTGCAAAAACACTACGCCCTACTCGTAATTTTCTACAATGGGCATTCGTCAAAGGTCCGAAGGATGAGGATTGGAAAAGTACGCCATTAGTTGTGTCGATGTCGAAAACTCTGATGACTCAGATTCTGGATCTAATGACCATGCAAGATGACTTTGTGGAGATTTATGATTACGAATTAGGTCGTTCACTCAATGTTAATCGTCGTAAAGGCGACGGGCAGTATCAATACATTTACACGGTAATGCCAAGCATGAGCGCTATGCCTGTTTCAGTAGACCCTTGGAAAGAACAAGTCATGAATTGCTCACCAATTCTAGACGTGTTGGAAATTCCAACGGAAGAACAGCAAAAGCAAGTATTTGAAGAAGTTTATTCTATGATTGAATCTGGAAGTATAAAGGGTTCAGATGGGAATGAAGATGAAGTAGATACTGATGCAGTTGAAACTGCTGTTTCCATCGGTAAAATGCTGAGTCAGGAATAATGTTACTACCGGAGGAAGTTAAACTATTAACTTCTGAAGGTTGGAAAAAAGTAAAAGACTGTATAGGGGATGCCGTAGTAGGTATCCCCTATGCAGATATATTTACACCTACCCCCATAACTCTTGGAATATCTGGAACTGGAATAACCCCTGAATATTACAGTCTGTATATTGAGGCACATGAAGCTCCACCTTACTCTTTAATGGCAATCCCGCCATTATGTAAAGTAGGGGCAAATTTGGCACCTAACAGTAACGTTTTATTCTCGGTTATTCCTATTAAACCTTTTTACACGAAACCCCAACCTTCAGTCTTTTTATCGAATATTGAATCTTCTTTAGCTGTGCCTAATATAGGTATGGTTAATATTCGTGCGCCTATATTCCCTAAAAATTATAAAACAATTACAGAAACCTGTAAAGAATATATGGAAGACATTGAAGGAATTCGATATTTTGTGGATTGGTTCAGACGTTTGTACTTAAACCCATTAGAAGAGCTTCCTACCGAACTCAATACCCTGCCTAGTAACTGGGTTTTAAAAGTTGATACTTCAACTAATCTAATTAAAGCTATGATTGAAGGTACTAGATTACGTTCTCCTAATTGGGAATATGAAATACTACCTTATGACAAATTTTCCAATATAATTATTTACAAATGCAAAATGAATGCTTGGATTAAACAGTATATCCATATCCTTAGAAATTTAGCATTATTAGCCACTTTACCATTTTACTACGATGATGAGGCAATTTATTGCAGTTGGTTTACTATTCTTTCAGATGCACTTGATAAAAAATTACCTATAAATTTAGGGGAGCTAATAGGAACGAAAAGACGTTATTATAGGCTTTTCAGAGATTTGAACGAAACCCCTAAAAATGAGTTTTTAAAATTTATCTGGGAAAGCACTGCTTTTTATAAGCATGACAATAGAAAAGCACTTGTATTAACTAAATTGCAAGATCCTCTAAGAGCAAGTTGGCCTGTTATTCATAAATTGGTTTTTGAACAGCATCGTTTTGGCTTGTATTGGGATGCACCTTTTTTAAATTTTAAATTTATAGCGTCTACGGTAGAAACTAATTGGTTCCATATCCATAGTGCTATTCCGGCACTACTTTACGTTTTATACCCTAACGGAATAATCCTGTTAGTATCAACCATTAGTTAGGAGGAAAGATGTTGGATTTACAAAAAGAGCTTAAAAAGTTTGAAAATGTAAATTTATTTGGAGACATAATTAAACCAAAACACTTTTTCAATACAGGCAATGCCGCTTTAAATTATATTCTATCTGGAAGTATTCGTGGTGGGTTTCCAACCTCACGTATCGTAGAGATATTTGGCCCTGAATCAAACGGTAAGTCTACTGTACTTTATTCTGCAATATCCCAAGCACAAAAACAAGGATTTTTTACTTATCTAATTGATACCGAAGGAGCTTTTGACCAATCCCAAGTAGAGAGATGTGGTATAGATACATCTAAACTAATCTATTCTGAACCTAAAAATGCAGTATCTATGTTTACAACAATGTATCAAGTTATTAAAACTTTATACGAAGATAATAAAAACACATTACCCCTTTTAATAGGATGGGATAGTGTAGCTGCTTCTTCTTTGTTAGCAGATGAAAAATCGTTCGATAATAATTCTGCCGCATCTTTAGCTAGAGCTATCAGTCCGGGGATAAACAAGATAAATCCCATGATAGTTAAACATCCTATTTGTTTAGTTTGTGTTAATCAGACTAGGTGGAATATTGGTGGATGGAAACCAGTGGAAGATACCCCCGGCGGTAAGACTTTGAAATTCTATGCTTCAATTCGAATGAGGATTTCTAGGAAAGCTAATTGGGAGAACAAGAATAAAGAAACCATAGGACTAATCGCAGAATGCACAACTGTCAAGAATAAGATATTCAGACCCTTTTTAAAGACTCCAGTATGTATCAGTTATGCCCACGGATTAGATTTTGCCTACTCATTAATAGATTTGGCAACTTCAGTGGATGTGTTCAAAATGGGAGGGGGCTGGCTAAAATACGGAGAAATAGCAAAGAGGAAACAGGAATGGGTGGATTTGGTTACTACAGATGAAAGTTTTAAATCGAAAATTGAGGATGAAGTAGAAATTGCTTTGCAGACTAATGGCGTGATTGAGCAAGCAGAGCCAGAATCGGAGGAAGTGGACGAATGAAACAGATGATAGTGCCACGTTATGCTATTTATGCGGAATTAGATGAAGATAGTGAAGCTTTTCTAAAGGCTGAATAGGAGTTGGATAAGTGAGTAGGTACGCAGTTATCGGTGACGCCCACATTGGTAACTTACGTTTCGGGTATTATGTAGAAAAGACTATGCAGCATGTTTATGAACTACTTAAAGATGAGAATTTGGACTTCATAGTATGGGCCGGAGATATTGTGGACAAACCAATCCTAAACCCTAAACTAACAGATTATTTAACGTGGTATTTCAGCCGATTCGCTGCTAAATTTCCCCAATTACTAATCTCTGGTAACCATGACAACACACCTAATTTTAATATGTCTAGCATTTCTTTTCTACAGCACATAAAGAACATCAAGGTTATAGAAAAGACGGTACATGAGATTACTCCTGATATACTTGCTGTACCGCACTTCTATAACGGCTACACAATGCAGAAAAAGTACAAGGTTGTTATTGCACATTTAGGGATGGAGAATCTTCCGGTTACTAATACCTACGTTTACTCTAAAAAAGATGTCTTAAAAACGGAAGGGTTTGAACCCAATCTAGTTTTATTAGGCCATCTTCATACTCCTATTGAATTGCATATATTCAAATCAGACGTTGTGGTTCTAGGCAATATTTGCCCTATTGCTTGGGGAGAGAGTGTAGAACAAAGGCATGTGTACATACTAGAAGATGACAAAATCGTAGAAAAGTTACCACTAGACCACGTTAAATTACTGACGATGTATGATTCTAAAGACATACCTAAAGATCCGAATATCCTAGTAAGACTTAAACTGCAAGAGTCCGATGAGATACCAGAGCACTTAACTGGCAACATAATTGAATTGCAATTTGAAAGAGAAAAACCTCTCAGATTAGCGAGGGGTAGCAACCTAGAAGAGATTATAAAGTCCTACTGTAAAGAGCATGCTGTACCCTATACTGGAGTGCGTGGGCTGTTAAAAGGAGTGGGCCTCGTATGATTACCTCGGTAAAACTGAAAAACTTTATGCCATTTTACGGGGAACATGAAATTACTTTACCAGAAGGCATTATTCATATTAGAGGTAAGTACTCTAACAATGAAGATTTAAGTAATCGTTCTGGTAAATCTTCATTCCTGACGGCTCTGTACTACGGGTTGTTTGGCGGTAAAAATTCTCATTTAATATCTGATGGCGAAGATTCTATGGCAGTAGAACTGTGCTTAGATAATTCTCTAATACTGCGAAGGGAGAACGGTTCTGCGTTTCTTAATGGTACTCGGTCTACACATTCTATTCTAGATGCTGTTTCTGTTGAGTATTTGAAGATGTCGCCTATGGAATTTCTGTATACATTAGGAGCCTTCCAAGATAACGTATACGGGTTTCTATCCGCTTCGCCTAAGTCCCAAAAAGAGTTTCTTTTGAACTATGCCGAAAATCATTATGATTGGGATTCAATGCACTCCAAGCTAAAGGATATTTTAAATGTGTTGGGTGACCGGATTAAGTTATATGAATCCAAGATAAACATGCTGGAAGAAGAATTATCTAAAGTAAAACTGGTGTCAACAAAAGAACTTTTACGAACCTCTTGGACTACGTTGAAAAATTACCGGCATGAATTGCAACAATCTTCTGAGGAAGAAGCGAAACGAATGGCATCTGCACAGTTATTGAAAAATAAGATTGACTCCCTAAAAGAGCTATTACAGAATAATATACGTTTAGAAGCAACTAAAATGCAGATTATCCAAAAGAAAGCACGTTATAAAGAAGAATTAGCTAAAATTGAATTGCAAAGGCAGCAGTACCCAAGTCTGAGTACACTACACACTAAGATAAACCTATTGAATGAACGTCGAATTACTTTAGAAGTTCAACATAAATACTTTCAGGAAAGATTAATAGCTTATACGACTTCTAAAGGCATGTGCCCTATTTTAGGGAAAGACTGCCCATTGAAAGAGGATTTGGACGTATCCGCAAAAGAATGGGTTAAAACTATGAGTAGTATTAACTCTGACTTAACTGAAACAGTTAGAGAGCTGGATACCCTAATTGCTCAAAAAGATATAGTAATAGGTCTAGAGAAAGAGTGGAATAAATACAACACGGAATTACTGACACTAAAAATACCTGAATTCAGGGATATAGGGGAATTAAAAGAAGAAATTCGACAGGAAGAGGAGAAGTATAATCTTATTAGCAATGAAACTGCAGATGCTTTTAGAAAAGAATTGTTTGCCAAAGAAGCCAGATTGTCAAGTCTATGCAATACTTTAAAGTCCACTCTTGTTCAGCGTGCTAAATTTGCATTGGAAAAAAGACTTATGGAATCTCGTCTTGAGCGTATCAGGGAACGTCAAAAAAGTGTAATGGTAGCTACCAAATTGGTATCACCTCACGGTATTCCCTACGTTCATTTGATGAATGTGCTAGAGAAGCTGGAAAGTTACACTAATAAGTTTCTGGAAAAAGCAGGAATGAAAATCCAAATTGTACCTTTTAAGGAGCTTGCATCTTTAGAAGATATGTGTTTGGTGGATGGCAGGAAATTTGCTAGGGATGAGACCGTATGCCCTGTGTGCGGGTCAGCAAGGCAGAAGAAGATACAAGAACAGATTGAAGTTATAACCGCAGATAGACAAATTAAATGGCAAGAGGAAAGTGGTGGAGGTAAGACTATTATTGCTCTTGGTTTACGCTTAGGAATCTTCAAACTGTTAAAGGAGTATAAGCAAGTTCGTGGAGATTTTCTAATTGTGGATGAAGCTTTCAGCTTTTTAGACACCACTAATTCTGAACTGGTTTTGAACATGCTGGTGGATAGCTTCTCGGAATTAGGATTGAAGCAAATGTTCATAGTTTCCCATAATGAATTGAAGGATATGCTTCCAGTTACGTTATGGATAAACTATGACCAAGAAAAACAGAAAGCGTTTATTGAACAGGCATAAATAAGGAGGGCTTTAAGCCCTCCTTATTTTTTACCTTTTCTTTTTAGTGGCAAAGTCTTCCAACTCTTTTTCTGACATTTGGGAGGCTATCTTTTTAGCTTTAGGGTTTTTAGATTTACCCCGTTTTGCGCTAAGAGCCATCCCCATCAGTTTTCGTTGTTTTTCACTTTTAGCTGGCATTTAAATCACCAACTTCTGGGTTTAATAGCTCTCTCTTCATCTAACTATTCTCCTCTTTTTTATTTTCGGCTTCTTTTTTAGCCTTTTTCTTTAAATAGGATTTATACGGCCCTACATAAATAAACCCACCGATAAGAATAACAGCCAATACTACCTTTAATGCTTGCGCCCAAGATGAACCTTCTAAAATCATATTATTCGCCTCCTTTAGACTTAATTACAGTTTCCAGTAACTGTTTTAACATATCTATTTTAGAATTATCTACTGGTAATTTATTAATATCCTCTTTACCTCTATTATAGAAGTAAAACCCAATGCCTACTCCAATAGGGGCTGACATTGTTACATAGATAGCTGCATGAAATTCGTTAGGTATAATGTTATGAGTTACAATATACATTGGAAAGTATAGAAAAATAGCCCAACCACTTAACATTATAATACGACGTACTCTAGGTGGTGTATTATGATAGTTGTCTGTATCATCAAGAATCCATTTTGCAAAATCTTTAATTGGTTTAAGTGGGTCAAACTTCATACACTTACCTTCTTCCAATTAAATGAAGAAATGTTATTGATATAATTTAAGATAGCCTCTGGGGTTGAATAATATCTGTAATTATGTTTAGGATTCATTAAACAGGTCCAATATAAGTTTGAAGAGGCATCATCTACATGAAAAAATCCATTATAAGATAAATTGCTATAAACCCCAACTCGTTTAAATATATCAATTAATGTTGGAAAAATGTCTAATACTTTCTTACTCCCATTAAAGGAAAAATCAACCGCTAATCCTTTTGTATGAAAAGACCCTCTAGACCCGCCAACTCGTTCATTATGTTTTGTGCATCTATAAGCTGAATGAATGTCTATTGGAATTTTAAAGATATTTCTTACTCCTTGCAGTTTTTCAACTAAACGTTCATCAATTAAGACATTTCCGCAACAAGGGCATGCAAATTCGTTAGCCTTAAAATTAGGCTGAAGCACCGTGTTATTTATAACTTCTTTATCGGTCAAATATAGCATGCCCTCATCGCCTCAATAAGTTTAGCCTCTCATGCCGCCTAATGCAGCTATCAAGGCTTGAATATCGTCTGGCCCAGTTGGCGTTTGTCCTTCCATTTCTGGTGCTGGACCACCGGGCGGTAGACCCACTGGCATAGTAGGAGGCATTGCCCCTTCTGGTAATGGGGGCGTTGGGCCTCCCCCTAATGGGGGCACAGGAGCGCCTCCCGGAGGCGCACCACCGGCTCCGCCTCCCATTAACATAGCTAATAGCTCTGGTGGAAGTTGACCCCCTCTAGCGGGCGCTGGTGCTGGTGCTGGTGCTGGTGCTGGTGCTGGTGCTGGTGCTGGTGCGCTTGCGCCCATTATTGGGCCTAGTAAACCTTGTGCTCCTCCTGTGGGCTGTTGCCCGCTTTGCGCTAGAGATAACAAGAAATCAAGAGGCGGAGTTTGCCCCACTCCGGGATTTAACAAATCTCTACCCATCATACCTCGTCCACCGGCAGTCATAGCGGCAATTGCAGCTATTAATTGAAGTAGCCCCATCCCACCTTGAGAATTCATCCCACCGCCTGTAAGGTCATTAAGAACATCCTTAGTGGCATCTGGAAGTGGTTCAGCTAACTCAGTAGACTGCATAAGGCCATTAGTGTCACGTTGTGCCCCGCCTTTAGGGGCATTAATGCTGATAGTAATACGAGACCCCGGACTTTTAAGTACACTACTAAAAATATCATCAATACTTGTTTTAGACAAAGTAGCATCTTTTCTAGAATTGCCCGAATCTAGTAAATTAAGTTCTGACAAGATAATCCCTCCTTCATATTAAATTATAGCATATATTTTACTGGATGACTAATCAAATGCTTGATAGACGTTAAATACTATCGAAATTTTTAGTAAAGTATCCAACCAATTTAACTGTACTGTTTGTTTTTCTATCACTGTATTTAGCCTAGCCATCTCTTTTGCTCGTATATCTTTATCTTGCATTAACGTACTAATTAAAGCATCTTTAGCTTGTCTTTCCAAAATAAACTGGTCATATTCCTTCTGACGACCTTCTTCAGAAATAGCCAGCTTTTCTTCCAAGATGGCCTTATCAAATTTCAGTTTATTAATTGTTTCCATAAAATAATCGTAAGCATCTCTTCTAACCATTACCCATTGAGGGTCACTTGTCGGCTTTACGACTACTTCGTTTGCGTGGCTTGGCGTTGCGCTCATTCCAAAGCTGATTACCATAAGCAATAGTATCATCAATAGGCTTAGGCCCTTCTTCTTCTTTTTTATCAATTTCTGCAATTTGCTGGTCAATTTGCTGATGAAGTTCATCCGTCTTCACCTCCTCTTCCTTCGCTGTTTGCGCTTGTTGTTGCGCTTGTTGTTGCAAAGACCCCAACTGGTCGTTTACCTGTTGTGAGGTTCCTCCCGAAGAAGGATTCTTTGGTTTTTTTAGGAAAAGTATGCCGATTACCCCTAATGCTACCGAAAGAATCCATAATACCAAGTCGTCCATTGATATTCACCCCCCGCATAATGTACGGTACTAGGATAAAGTACGCTCGATACAGCGTTAATGAAAAATGTAAATTATCGTATAGCCGTTTAAAAGTATCTTCTTCATCATAACTTAAATTATATCGAGTTGCTAAATCTATCAGTGAATCCTTATAAGTTGAATATGTCGCTAATGGCAAACTCCCTGCTTTAGTATAACATTTATTTTGCCCAGTTAAATAAAAGGGGTTGAGGCTGGAGGCCCCTAATTCAGTAAAAGGTACTTCCTGTAGGAAGTTAGTATTCATCATTGCAACCACTAATGGAACGTAATATGAAATAGGAGCCTCCGCTCTTGCTTTTGATAAATCCAATCTAAACTCTCTAACGGAATCGTACACTTTTGAATAATCGGATATAGACCACCGAATCGTGTTAAGAAGCTCTATGTCCAAATCCCTGACCAACACTTCATCCCTGTATTCATCCGTTATAAAATAGTTTATATCTTCAGACCAAAAATACATCCTTCCTTTAGTGTAGTGAAGTTCATCAATAGGAATTTGTAGTTTACGGGATAATCGCTTATGTAGCACTGCTTCTCTTTCATATTTCAGCATTAGTAAACTCTCCCTACTGATTTTATAGGGTAGCTCTTACTAAATAGTCCGGGCACTAATTTGTTAAGTAACTCATTTACCGTGTAATTTAATACATTTTCTATAATATTTCCATCCATTAATGGGTTGTACTCATCACTTGCTACATACGGTATGTAACCGTATGCTTTATAAGCAGCTTCTCCAAACTGTTTTTTAATTCTTTTTATCTTTGCTTCTGATTTTTGTAGTTCCATAACAACGTCTTTATTAGTTTTGTATGGGTCAGTTTTCAGTAAATTATGATACTTAGTGGTTTCGCTTTTTAAAATTCTAGCATAACTTTCAACTTGTCTTTGGTACTTAATTTGGTCTACTACGTCAATATTTAATCCTGCTATTGCATATAACATTCCAACCCAAGGACTAATTTTAGTTCTAAAACGGTCTATAGGCTTACCCTCTAAACCCTGCTCCACAAGTTTAGTGTATATATAAGATTTAGGTAATAATCCTTCCAGATAGCTAGCAATTTTAGATTGTTCTACAAAACTTGCATCATAAGGTAATGCATGGTTTATATGTCTAAGTACATAATTTAAAGTAGGCGACATTGTAAAAATAGAATTTGTGTACCCTCTAGCAAGTCTACCTAATAATCCTGCTTCAGGAAGTTCTTGTTTTGTAAAAGGGTCTCTATTATTCCATACAATATAAGCTAACTTTGATAAAGGTGCGGTAGGATTCGTGGGATCCATAGAGTCTGGGAATGTTCCTGCAGAAAAAGCGTCCAGCATATCCATTCCGGGAATAATTGTGTTAAAGTTTAAAGAGATGCCATATTGATGCTGCATTATATTATTCATTTCTTTTAATGCAACATAAGTTGCAATAGTTCTAAATGGATACATTTTCATAGCATTCCCTAAAATTCTACCAGAATTATAAACAAATGAAATAAAGGGATTGTAATAAGTTCTTAATCCTTGAAAGAATTTAGGAAGCTGTTCATACGTAAACGAGAACTGTCTTGCAAATTTAAATGCATCTTCATTAGACATTTTTCCCAGAGTGCCGTCCCCAATATCTTTTCTGAACTGGTTAGCCCCATATAAATTAGAAAATTCAGTAAAAGCATCATTTCCGGCTTGTTTAAATTTGTTATTAATCCATGTAGTAGCTGTAGGAGCTTTTATTTTACCCTCTTTAGCTGCAAGAAAGACTGCAAATTTAGATATTTCGTCTACTGCACCGTATAAATTACGTAATCCAGCCATCATCATAAATGGGTCAGAAGTATCTACTCCTAAAGAACGTAATGCCCCTTTAGTCATATTCGTATTTAAAACAGTTTGCAAACTTTTTGACGCAATTTTATTCCCGATTTGTAATGGTTTAACCAATGCCATACTAGCTATTTTATACATTTTTGAAAGTTCTTCTTGCTTAATAGAGTGCATATTAGCAAAAGGTTCAGCACTAAATCTAGCGTTTGCCATAGGAACTGTTCTATTTTGTAATTTAAAATTAGCTAATTCAGTTGCCCCTTCATTGCCAGCATAACCTCGCATAATCCTCATAGCTTTTATTGCATAATAAATACCCTGAGTAGGCCCTAATGCATACATTGGTAATACAGCCGCTCCAATAAAGTTTCTAATCCAACCTATATGATTCAGCGTTAAAACCGCACCATTGTATTCATAACGGTAATCCGCCATTAGGTTGTTTAAAAAGCGATGTAATAAATTCTTCTTTTCTACTTCTTCATACAAATTTTTAAGTTCTGATAATAGACTCGTATGGATGGCTACTTTTGTTTTACTAAATAATGATTTTTCGTAAGCCATAGCTTTCGTATACGCTTCTAGACCTTCTTTAGTAGGCTTTGCTACTTTATCTGGCCCCTCAAGATTCCTTAACGCAAATCTTTCAGCCTCTATTGCAAATTCAGGCATATATCTAATATACTGCAATAAAGATTGACCAAAAATCTCATTATGAGTCGCTTTCTTTAAATCATCAACACTCATTACTTTATATTCAGGGTTATTTTCGTAAAATTGTAATTGTTTTGAATTGCTGGGGAATACCACCATCATTCCTGATTTTGATAAAACCTCTCCAATAAACCTATTTGCTTTTACTTGCGTCATCAATTCACCTATTGCTTTGTTTAAAACTGTAAAAGGATTAGATGCCATTTGGGAAAAAGCTAAGTAAGAAGGGTCGAGTTTTCTTATATCCCCTAAAATAGACCTTGCTCTAAATTCTTGAGCTTGTAAAAAGGGCCTATCGTCTCCCTGAGTATCCATTCCTCTACTTACGCCATTCGCAATATTTATTAAACGTTGAGTAAACAGTGCTTCACTGTCTGTTTTTCCGCCCGCCTCTTCCCCATACATCCATTCCATCATATTTGGAACTTCTTTTACAAATACATCATGATTTTTTTCAATTAAATCTTCAAACTTTTTAAACCAAGGTATAGTTTCATATAAAACATTTGTAATATCATCTACTAAAGCTTCTTTAAAATCAACATCTTCGCCTTTGCTAGATTGCTGTCTATATTGTAAAATAGCATTATATAATTCAGGCTTGTTTCTAGTAATCTCTTTAATAAACTTACTTGCCATTTCATTAAAGTTTACAGTTTTAAACGGATTATCCGCAAACTCTGGATTAGTTTTAGATAAATAAGCACTTACAATTTTAACAATAAATGGTGCGCTTTTAAATGCAGACTCTAGTCTACCGACTAACGTAGTATATGCAGGGGTATTTTCATAACCAATCATTGTCATATATGTATCTAATTTGTCTTTAGGTACTGTACTAAGGGTTTCTAACAAAGTTTTTAATTTAGTTGCAGATAAGTCTATAAAGGCTTGTAGTATTGGAATTTCTTTTAATAAAGTGCTTGTAGAATCCCAAAATCCTGCATTATCATCTTTTACAGATAAAAATGTAAATTTGTATTTATTATTAGTTTTGGATAATAACCATACATCAGGCTTTAAAGACTTTTTATCTTTAATAGCATGTAGATAAGCTTGAGATGCGTCTAATTGTCCTGCTGGTATCTTTTCTAAAGCTGCTTTAATATTATCCCAAGTTCCTACTTCTATAACATTTCGTATAATCTGATTTTTACCCAAATTTATAGATACAGCTTGAGTCTGTCTTTTAGGAGATAAAAGCGCTTTTAAAGTACGTAAAGAACCTACTTGAGAAGTTTCATCACCCAAAGTTAATTTAATAGCGGCTAATTCTTTACTCTGCTTTACAGTATCCGCTACTAAATTTAAAATTTTAGAGACTTCAGTAGTATCTTTTAAATTTACAGTTTGGTCTACTACAGTACTGTCACCAATTTGAATTTTTACATTTTGAATTACAGTACTTTGCTTCATAGCATCTTGTAAGGCCTTTACTAAAGCTTTTTCAGAAGCCTGTCCATAGGAGCCGCCTATATTGGATATTGGAGTCTTTGCAATTACTTCTTTAGTACTTATTTTGCCGTATTCATTATCCTTAGCATTTGCAATCCAATTAAGCAATTCTTCTTCAGTTAGTTCTATAATTTTAGAATTCTTTAAATCTTTAGCTCCAGTAACACCAAACTCAACTCCAGCATATTCTGAATGTTTACCTTTAATTACTCTTCCTGATTTTTCATTTGAAGCGTTTCTAATAATAACCCCGGCTTTAGGAAGTTTATCATCTGCGTCTGTTCTAGATGCATATAGAACTGCATTTTGTAATGTAATCATTTTGCTAGAAGGGTCATACTTAAATCCTATAGATACTTTAGCGTCTTTAGCCTTTTCTCCTTTTTTAAGAGGTGGCTTTATTATTTGAATAATATGGTCTACTAACCCTCTATCATTGTTAGGTCTGCCTTCTCCAAACATAGCAAATCTAATTAAATCTGTTTCATTTTTAAGCTCAAATATGATTCTACCTTGTTGGCCTGCTTGCTTTAATAAGGCGGTAGGAACCCCCTCAAAGCGTACAGAAGCTATATCAGGATTTTCGTATGCTATTTTTTCAATAAAATCTGTATCCAAAATGTCTGAAGTGATAGAGCGTAAGAAATCTTTTTGCCATACTTTACTATAATAACGAGTATCAGTTAATATTTTTAAAGCGTTAATTGGATTTTTAATAAAGGAATTGGCGTTATTTTCTGCTGCACTTAGATACAGCTTTCTTAAACCAGCATAAGGATTTCGTTCTACTTCATCAATACCCACTAAGTTTTCTTTTAAAGCATAATTTGTAATCTGACGAGAGATTTTTCTTATATCGTATGCAATATCTGCTAAAATTGGAGCATGTTTTAATAGTGCATTAAACACAGTATCATCCGTAACAGCACCAAACAAAATGTCCCCTACAACATCTTTAGCCAGTAACCCTGTTATATCTACTACGTCATCAACACTTTGTCCATTTGCTTTTAATTTAGATTCAAATGCAGCGTAACTTAATCCATTCTTTTTAGCGTAAGTTTCTAATGCTGTTTTACACTTTGCATCTAAAGCTTGTCTATCTTTTAAATCAATATTATAATCATCTGCAGAAGCAAAGAATTTCATAGCTTGTTCAATGTAAACAGGCAGTAACCCAGTATCTTTAGCCGCTTTAAATAACCCCATGTACTCTTTTACTTTTGCACTTAATACTTGCTGGTCTACATCTTCCACTTCAATGTATTTAGGAGAAAATTTCCAATATAGAGCTTTGTATAACAAAGTTTCTGCTTCATTTTTACCGTAATTATCTGCTAAATATTCCACAAATTTAATTAATTGGGTTGTAGCCTTTTTTATCCTGTCTGGATGGAACATTTTAGCCCATGCAAGTTTTAAATTTGACATCATAGTTTCGTTGTCTAACTTAATGACTCGTTGTATTTCTTTAAAAGCTTCAGAAAACCCAAAAAATGGGTCAAATGTGTATCTGAAGAAATTACCAAAACTTTCTTTAGTTAACAATGTATAATACTGTCTTTTTGCAAAATTAATTGCATCTTTAATAGGTCCTTGACTTGGCAACATTGCTTGAATTTCAGTTAAACCCTTCTTAACTGTATATAAAGACATTTTACTAATAGCTTGCATGCTAGAATAGAATGCAGCTTCAATATCTGCTGGAGTATAGTTAAAATTATTACGTTTGGTATTTTCGGCTAAATTCTCAAAGAATGAGTTTGCTATTTTACTCGATACATCAAATACAGAAATCATGGAAGAGACATATTTTTTAAATGCAGTAGAATCGGTAGGGAAATTAGGGTCTTTTTCTATATAAGTTAATAATTCATTTACATTTTTAGAAAGTTGGTTAACCGACCATTCAAGGCCTTGACGCATTACTGCTAATTGCTTTTCTCCAAATTTGTGTAAATCTGCATTATCTAATAAAACATTTACTGCATCTTTATAGTTTTCTAATAAATATTTAAGTTCAGAAACACTTTTTACACGTTCACTAATCATATTTTGTGTTAATATTTTATGCAGACCTAATTCAATTTGTTTGGCTATTCCGTTTACCAGTGTAAGTTGCCCAATTAATCGAGTGCCATCTAATGTTATATAATTATTTTGTAAAATACGCATAGTGCCATCTATACCTTTCTCGTCATTTGAAAGGTTTAATCCTATTTTTTCAAACTCTTCAGATATTAAAGAGCTTGCCACACTATCAATAATTTTATTTATAAACCTTTCCACATAAGGTTGTGCTGCACGTTTACCAGTTATAATTTTATTTACAATTTCTTCTTCGATACCATAAGCGTCCGCAAGTTTACGTAATTTTGTATAATGTTCATTTGTAGAAGATTTATCGGCTAAAGAAATTTCTTTTAAAATGCTCGCCTTAATATTATCCGCTAAACCCGCAAAAACCATTTTCATTTTAAAGAATTCTAATAGTTGCTTTAAACTAGCATATTGTAAAAAGGGCGATTTAGTGTAATCAAATTTACCGTTTGCGTCTCTAAGGTTCATAGAAAGATTACGGGTACCAGTATTCGCCTGCTCCAATAAATCTGCTGCAATTTGTTTAAAAACGGAAGTAAATTCTTCAATAAGAGTAAAACTATCAGCAGCAGCAAGTTTATCCGTATCTCTATACATACTAGTCTCTTCTAAACCTATTAAAGTAAGAGCATCTTTAATCAATTCTTTTCTTCCTAATTCCGCTTTTTCAGATAGTCTAGAATCATAGTCCACATTTTTATCTGTAGCTTTTCTAAAAATACTTTCTAATACAGTAATTTTGTCCTCTGAACCCCTAATTTGTTCAGAAGTTTCAGCTAAAAAGTATTTTCCAAATACTGACTTTTTAACGTTATTTGCATTATGTACTGCATTTCTAAATATTTGTAAATTTTTTGAATCCAAACCGTATGTAGCAAAAATCATTCCTATCTCACTGCGATTAAACCCTAAACGAGAAAGAATTTTCATATCATTGGATTTTAATAAATTACGTAAATAAATAACATCATTTTCACTTACAAATGTAGATAATGCATTAACTTTATCTTCTAAAGTAGATAATAAACCAGAATCCAAAATAGGAGTAAAAACGGCGGTAAACCTGTCGTGTAAACTTGCTTTTTTACCGTTTTTTAAAGCATTATGAGTAGCTCCTAAAATTTGAAGGGTTCTTTGAGATTCATTACTACAACCAACTGAATTGTTTATAGTTGCCAAATCTTTTACGGCGGTATCAATATCGTAAAGTTTAAATATAGCATTTAAATTTGTTTGTAGATTTTTAACAAAATCTTCATAAGATTGTGCTTTAAATGCAGATGCAGCTTTAGAGACTATCCAATAAGATGGTCTTATAGTCTGTAAACTAGCGAAACTATTTAGCCCTAAATTTGCTTGTTTTGCTAATTTGTACACAGAAGCGACTCCGCCATCAATCATATTTTGTAGTATAGTAGATACTCTGTCAGGAGTCATAATAGGAGTAGTAGCCTTGCCTTCTTTAAATAGCTTATGAGTATGTGCTAAGTTTATAGACGCTGGCCCTACAGCCCCTAAATGCAGAGCTAAATACGTTAAAAAGTCTTCCCCTAGTGCAGGGTCAATACTTAATTTTTGTCTAGCTTCAGTTGGTATTCCAGCTCTTAATGTATTTAAAAACTTATTCATAAGCATTAAAGTATCTTTAGGGTTATGTTTTATTTCTGTTTTTATTTTAGATAATGTTTTAAGTAAGTCAGAAGTAATTCCAAAGTCTTTTTTAATTTCCTTATTTCTTAATGTAGTTAAAGTTGAAGCCATTATAGTTTGGAGGAAATCCTTTAAAGCAGAATTACCGGTTCTAGAAGAAAGTCTAGCTACTAATTCAGAATTAGAATCCGTTAACCATCTATTAGATATACCATCCAAAATGCCTAATAAATTGCTTAATTTATAACTAGCAGGAGTATTTGTAAAGTCTTGTATAGCGGGATTGCTCATTAAATATTTAGCTAACAAATGATGTGTAATATTGAAAATTTGTTTAGTACGTAATTCTGGAGTTAGTTTGTGTCCAATTCGTAAATCTTCTAATAAATCTTTATTTACATCTAAAAGTTGTAAAACAGTTAAATCAGAATTAGATTTAAGGCTCTCTGCCTCTTCTTTAGTCAATCCCAACTTTTTTAATTCACGTGCACTTTTCTTTATGTCTCTAAAATTAGATTCAACTTTTTCTATTTTAGAAGTAAAATCTAATATCTCTTCAGAATTTTTAAACACAGTACGTATCAATTCTGCATATTGGGTTCCAGTTAAAGTAATTCGACTTTCACCAGCAGGCTCTAATTTAGTGCCTATAGTGGGTAAATCCACTTTTAAAGTTCCGGCTCCTTCTGTATTAAACTCCACTCGATACTTTACTTTAGTAGGATTTAACATAGGTAAAATATCTTCTAAAGTAAAAGAATTATCGGCTACAGTAAACTTTCTAGAAAACCATGTAGGTACTTGTACGTTTGGTTTTAATTCAAATGCAGTAAAGCTTACAGGAGAAACTTTTAATTCTTCAGGTATAGATTTAAATACATCTTCTGCTTTAAGATTTTCACTCATATCTTTGAAGAAATTAGATACTGCATATAATTTAGCATCTGCAAGCATGTTTCCATAAGACTCTATTACTGGAGCCATAAAATCTCTATATGCAAATTTAGCCGCAACGGATGGCACAATGTTTAAAGCCTGCATTACTACCGGTCTTAGTACTGTGGGAATCTCAGTAAGAATGTCTCTAGCTGCATCTGTAGACATGACTTGTTCTAAACTTTTACCAATAAGAACGTTACCTGTCATATTCATAACTAAACTGCTTGTACCTACATTTAATAAGTTTATTAATGGTGTACCGGGAAATCTGCTTCTAGTTACTAACATTGCAGCCATACTTGTTAATAGTTCTGCTGCAAAATCGCCTTTTAAAGACTCTTTATTATACACAATTCCATATTCAGGCGCTGCTAATTTCTCTCCAGTTAACATGCTCTTAAACGTTTTTTCAAAAATTGGGCCAGAATATTTGTATAAAGATTCCAATTCCTCCGTAGTATGCCCATAACTGATTGCAAGTCCACCTTTAGCATCACTAATAGTTTTTTGTATTTTATCAGTTAAAGGCTCTCCAGTTTCGGGGTTTAAAAATTCAGGTTTAATAGAGGTCTTTAAAACCCCTTCATATTGCGCTTTTGTAATATTCCCATTTAAATAATCAGCTAAAATAGAGGATGCTGTACTCTGTGCATCTATAATGGTATTATTTACTGCAGTAGAAATACCTAGAGCGCCCCCCGCACCAATTACAAATGCCGGTAAAGCAGGGATAGCCGCCCCACCTAATCTAGCTAATTGAGGTAAATTTGAAAACGCCTGTAAAAGAGCACTATATAAAGTTTCATTAAAATCAGAATTAGTTACTCCCTTATTAAGTTTAAGGTTATCGTACTGATCAAAAATGTTATTTAATAATTCCTTATTAGGGCCTTTATCAGGGATATGCTGTAAAAAGTAAGCTCTGGTTTCTGGCTCACTTAAAACTCTATACCAAAAGCTCTTTTTACCCTCTTGAGTTTCTGCAGGAGATGTAAGTCCTTCAAATATAACAGTTGCAATATCTTGCACCCCTTCTGTGGTTGCTATTAATTTTCTAGATTTCCCCCCAGTTATAGCTTTAGACAGTTCCCACATAGGTTTTAACTGGTCGGGTAGACTACTTAATAAATTAGCATCAGTATTATTAACAGCAAATTCTTCACTAATATCAAAAGCCAATCCGCCTATTTGTCTATAACTCTCTAAAGCCTTTTTATTTTTTGTAAACTGCTCTGTTGCAATAATATCAAACTTTTCTCTATTTTTATCTTTAATATAATTTTCAAATTCAATGGCTGCATCCGCTGTTGGTTCCGGTGCAAAGGTTAAAGATGGGCCTTTTGGAGTAGAGATCTCCAATTCTTGTTTAAGTGCATTCATATTAAAGCCCAATAAAGAAGGCTTTAATTCTTCCTCTTCTTCTTTAACGCTAGGCGTAACCACATTAAATCCTGCTACAGAAACTTCATCTGTAAATGCAGGAGATGCCTCATTAGACATAGTTAAATTAGGTATAACGGGAGAAGTATCAGCCTCTCCCGTTACACCTAATTCTTTTCTTAAATCTTCCATATTAATACCCAAAAATTCATTCATCAAAATTCCTCCCTGTATACTAATAGCTTGGATTTGTCATATAGCTAGAAAGAGGTAAAGCGTAAGGGGTTCCTGCTAAAGCTCGGTCTAAACCGTATATGTAAGCATATTGCATAAATTGTGCAGCTTCTGGTCCTAAATCTGGTTGTAAGCCATAAACACTCTTTGGAGCATAAGTACTGACAGCCACACTTCTACCCACAGATGCCCAAGCTCTTAACTTTGCAAAATGATTTATTAACTCTGTACCCGCATCTACCTTAGTTAATACTCCTTTATTTCCTGAACCTTTAAGAATTACGGAAGCCTCGTCTAATAGTTGTTTCTGAAGATCGGGGTTTTCCTGCAACTGAGCTACAGCTTTATCGGCAGCTTGAAAACTTAACTTTGCTCGTTCAATAGCTGTGGTTCCTTTAGCTGCTTCTATATTTATTTTTTTCCAAGTCTCCGGTTTTCCTAAAAATGTAGATATAACTAATAAATCATTTAAGTTGCTTACTTGAGATTTACTTATGTAATTTACTAATAAATTACCGTACACTGCTTTTTCTTCTAAACCGACAGCTTTTGGTAAAAGCCCATTTGATGACAGAGTAGTATAAATACTATCAGAATGCGTTTGTAAATTAGCCTTTAAAACAGAAGCTACATCTGGAATTTTTAAACTGGCGTCTTGAGAAACAGCAGTTAAAATGCTTTGAATACCTGCAGATATCTGTGCTGCTTTAGTGTTATTAATGGAACGAGAGATTCCTGAACCCTCTCTACCTCCGGCTGTTACACTAATATCTTCAGCAGTTTTCCCCATAATCTGCGTTATAATAGGTGTAAAATCAGTTACACTTGTTAACCTATCCCCCACCTTATCCACAAGTTTACCTAAAACAGACATACCTTCTGCACCGTATTTAGATTTAAAATTGGTAAATGCTTGATTTACTTTTAACAATGACTCCATACCAGAATCTGGTGCAAGCTCTTTATTATTTAATACCGTAACAATTTCCGAAGTGTCTAATCCTCCAGTAATATTTCCATTTTGAATTCGTTTATTCATCTCTTCTACCATTTTAATTTCTTTAGCTCTAGTGTCCAATTGAACTTTTTGATTAAATAAAGCCATTTCTTTATTTCTCGCTAAAGCGCGCCTACCGCCAATTTCGGATGCAATATGTTCTACTTGGTTATGCTTTTCTCTAAATTCATAATATGCCTCCAAAACTATAGGCATTTGCCCCTCTGTAACTCCGTATTTAGTTGCAAATATGTTCTTTAACTCTTTATCCGTATATAAATGCAGCCCTTCTACACCTCTTTTATTTTCTTGTACAAATACTTCACTTATAGCATTTGTTTTAGACAATAATAAGGCATTTTTAGCTCTAAGATATTGATTTCCTAAAGTAGTAATCATCGATATATCGTCTTTCATTTGGTCTGTCGTTAGTTTTAATAAATCCTGTTTTGTCTTTACTTTGTATTCTAAAGCTTTCATTTTATCAGATAAAACTTCAGCCTCTCGCTCTCTAGTAGAGTTAAAGTTTTCAACTACTGCTTTTTGATAAGCAGTAACGAATGCTGTACCACCCCGTCCGCCTATTAATGCAGCGGCAGCTAAAAGCCACCAATTATATTCTGGCTTTTTAGCTCTTAGTTCATCTGCTTGTTTAGATAAAGTTTCCATTTCTTTTGGATACTCTTCTAAAGTTTTAGCATATTCAGTTCTAGCTTTCTTTATGTCAGAATAGCTAGTAAAACTTCCATACTCTTTAATGATTTTCTCCATTTTTTTAGCCATATCAGGGTCAATTTTCTTTATATCTTCGAACAATTGACCCATAACTAAAGCTGTTTCAGACGGAGCATTTTTTAAATAATCTTCTAAATTTTTGTAATCTTCCATTTTAGTTGAGGGGCCGTAAGCTGTAATCGGTTTTGTGGGTTCTACTTTAGTTACAGGAGTCGCAGTTACCGCTTCAGCCTTTTCTGGCTTTAAAGGAGGAGCTTCAGATTTAACTTTTTCGCCTTTATCCTCCATTAAATTAACAGGTTCAACTTTAATTGGTTCAGGGGGTGTTATACTTGGGGTTTCTGTGGTAGGCTCTTCTAATAAACCAGTAACAAGATCTTGGGAACTTTGCTCTTTACCGTAGGGATTGAATGCCACTTCAGTAGCGCTAAGAACGTTTCCTTTCTTCAAATCCTCTTTGTAAGCATTTAATAAATTAACTGCTCCTTCATTTAACTCCAAAGCCATTACCACACCCCCTTACTTCTTAGGGTAGTTACCTGAGTCTACTACCCAATCAATAAAATCTTTAGTCCATTCATTAAGACCCTCAACAATAATCATATTTGCAATAAAAGAGGAATGTTTTCTATCTTTCATGCCAAAATTAAACATCGTAACAGGTTCAATTATCTTTTCAATGGAAGCAATCTTACAAGTTCCATAAGGAGGCATAAGTACAACCAGTTGTCCTGTTTTCATATTCTTATAATTTCTAAGGGCTTTCCATAACCAAGGAATCTTTGAAAAGAACTTCCATTTATCGGAAACAATCTTTTTAAGGATAAGTTTTACTGCAGTCCAATAGGCGGTAGCAGCCCAACGCTTTCTTTTACCATCGAATGTTAAATAAGGATGGAATGTAGTGGTTTTTAAAATAGTACCATTTTTTAAAGTAACTTTATAATAATATTCAAATTGCGAAGTCTCCACAAATTCAACTTCATCTTGTGTTAGAGAATCTGTATTAATATTAAAAGTTCTTAGGAGGTCTCCTTCTTTGATGTCTTTTGCTAATTTAGTTGTACCATCCGCCATCATAATTACAGTATCTTCAGAAACACAAGAACCGCCACTCCCAAGCATACCGCCTAAAACCGTGCCAATTAAAGCAGTATTATCTGACTCATTTCTAGCATCTGCTGCAGTTTTTGTGTTTTGAATTGAAGCTGCAATCTCTTTTTCTTTTAAATACTTTGAAATTAAAGCCTCAAATAAGCTATTTCCTAATGCCCCCATAGTTTCGTAACCCTTACCGATTAAAGTAGGAGCCATTGCCGCGCTTTCTAATAATTGTTCATATCCCTTCATACTTGCCCCATAATTAGCGATTAAATTATTCAGAGCAGCTTCTGCGTTCTCTCTTGACATGCCCCATTGCTTCATTAAAGAGTCCACAATGGTTTGGGCTTCAGTCCCTGTTAATTGTGTGCCTGTAGTAATGCCTTGCAGTAATTGTGCTGCTGCTTCTTGCTGTTGAAATGGCATTTGAAGCATGGTTGTAGCACGCTGTTTTAATGCTTCTGTTAAAGCCTGTTGACGAGTTTTATCGGCTTCTGCCATCATTTCTCCCATAGCACGACCCGTAACACCAGAAGTCAAAATACCTCTTCCAGCCATCTTATCCACTAAATTTCTACTTTGCGCATCTATGTACTGCTGTGCTTGCTGATTTATTAAATCTGCATTTTGCTTATAAATCTCATCAATCCATGCACGAGTTTCTGGAGATAGCTCGCCTGTGTTAACTCGATTATTAGCTTGCATAAGTCTTCCCATAATATCTGAAAACCTACTCTGTAAATTACCAAAGTTTTCTGAAATTTTAGGTAGTGTCGTATTCATGTTTTCATTAGTAGTTTGATAGCTGCCTTGAAGTTGCTGAAGTAAATTAGAAAAATTAGGATAAATAGTGTTAATCAATTGGGTTAATCCTGTATTTTGATTATTAATGTTCCCTAATGCTGTATTTAAACTATTCACATAACCAGTGGCTACATTAGGTAACTGTTTTACAGCATTAGCAAACCACGCAGTCGCAACGTCATGAGCCCCCGGGTTGCTCCCTAGAAATTTTCTTAATAAAGCAGAAATATCTTCAGGAGTCATGTCCATAGGATTAGTAGTAGGCGTTTGACCTGTATTGCCTGTATTAGATGTTGGGTTATTTCTAGTAAACCAATTAGTTAAAAATGAGCCTATCCAATCGTTAGCGGAT
>ENA-UOYA01000628-UOYA01000628.1-activated-sludge-metagenome-genome-assembly--contig:-NODE-628-length-43315-cov-98.810818_pt1 | contig 43315 bp, 30 predicted proteins | sample MGYA00238163_ERZ764804 | MGnify/ENA primary metagenome ERZ764804 (study PRJEB28919, sample SAMN05720223) | activated sludge metagenome | isolation source: Anaerobic digester | place: Hong Kong...
GTAATGCCTTGAGCCAGATAAAAGAGAAGAGATATTTTGAAAAGTATGTGAATAAGTATAGCACTGTGTATCTTATAGGTATAGAATTTAGTAAGAAGGATAGAAATATAGTAAGCTTTGATTGGGAGAGACTTTAGTTTCACTCACTGTGTGCTATGTGGTTAATATTCCATAGTAGAATTAATTTTAAAAAAATAATTGATGCTTTAATGTTTCTTTTTATGAATGTTTTGTAGATTTATTTAAGGGTTTTTTATGGGTGAATGTATAAGATGTGGAAACTGCTGTCAGGATGTCAGGCTTGCAGAATCACCAGAATTACTTGAGAAGGCATATTTTTATTGGAAAAAGTCCAAGCAGATAGATCCCAATTTTTCTGAGATATATCTCATATATCCCATGCTTGAATTTTTATTTGAAGAGCCAGATGTTGATCTGCCCTATCATTACAGATGCAAGCATTTTGTTTTTAAAGATGGCTTGGCCACGTGTTCTATTCATCCAATAAGGCCAAGGATGTGCAGGGATTTTCCTTATTATGAAGGAGCTAAACTTGAGGAGGAAGAGAATGTAAGCCCTTATGAGGGCTGTGGCTATAATATTTAATAAGAACTTATGGAAGATACTCTTTGTGAATGTTTTGCATGCTTTTAAATATATTTTTTTTTATTTTTGAGTCTCCCTGTGACATCATTTTTATTATAGAGCGAGCTTTTTCTCTGGAGTTATCCTTGCTATAGGGACACTCCTTGTACTCTTGAGGAAATTTTTGAATATCAGCGTATTGTTTTATCTCTTCTTTTGTCAGCATTAACAGAGGTCTTATAATTTCAACTTTACCATTAAACAATGATAGTTTAGGAGGCAGTGAACTTATTGTGCCATTATAGCTCATATTCATAATTAGTGTCTCAATTGCATCATCTAAGTTGTGACCAAAGGCTATCTTTTTACAGTTCATCCTTTCTGCAAAATCAAATATATGTTTTCTTCTGTGCCATGAACATAAAAAGCAGACAGACTTCTCTGTATTTAAGTCAAATTTTGCTTCTTCAATAAACAAAGGAACTGATAGTTTTTGACAAAAATTTTTCAAAAAGTCTAAATCTATTTGCTGACCTGTTTTTTCTGTTAATATATGAATGGCAAAGACCTCATAGCTTATGGGGAGTCTCTTTCTCCTGAGTGTGATTGTTTCCAGTAATAGCAGTGAATCAATACCTCCAGAAAGAGCAACAGCAACTTTCTCTCCAGAGCCAATAAGAGAATACTTATTTATTGTTCTGCCAACAGATTTTTCTATTTTTAAGAGATACTCTTTTTCAGATACATTCATAAATACTGGTAATTATTTTTAAAGAATCAGTACAGTTGTTTCATGGCTTTTTCATATCTTGCTTTTATGGAATTAGCTTTTATGTTGTTGCCATTTTTTATATAGAAATCTTCAAGATTTTTATAAATAGCTGATATTTTGCTTTTATATTTCTTATATTCCTTTAGATTGTCTTCCAGTTGATTTATTGCTGCCACCATGTATTTTTCAGCAAGAGCCCTATAATCTCCTGATTCAACTTCTTTTCCATATATTGCTACAAATCTGCCAAGAGCTGCCATGGAGTTTATTTTTAGCCATTGAAGCTTAAGTTGCTCTGCCAGTTTCTGAGCATCAATTAGGCATATATAGCTTTTTTCCACTTCTCCAATAGCCTCATAACAGAGGGAAAGATTTATTAAAAGTTTTATCTTTAGTTCCTTTTGGTTTTCCTTATCTGCAATGGCTATAGCCTTTTGAAGTCTATCTGCTGAATCTGCATAAAGGCTATAAATTGATATATTATCTTTATATATGCTTAGGGGCAAAGTTTTATCTGTTATCTGTTGATGGGACAACAGCTCTGCTTTATAAAAATTTAGCAGCGCTATGGATATTTCAAGTCGGCTATAAACCTGAGATGTTTCTTTTTCTATTCTTTCTTCAAGATCTTTGATTTGAATAGGAGTGACCTCTCTTTTTTCTTTTTTAGCCTTTGCGTTGAGAGCAGCTTTTTCCTGTTCAAGCTTTGTTGTGTAGTAATTGTTTTTGTAATTTTCTGTTTTTTTTATGAGGCTTTCTATTTCCTTAAGCCAGTTTCTATCTGTATATCCTTCTTCAATCAGGAACATATATAGGTTTGTAAGATTTTTCGTGGCAGTGAATATTCCCTCCAGATTGTTTGTGGCAAGTGCTATATCCAGTGCAGAGTTAAAATTTTTTTCACAGTCCCTATAACTCTCTAAGATATAATAGTAATAGCCAATATTGTTGAGGGATCTGATTTTTGTTTCAAGGGAAACTGAATCTTTTGATTTCTCCAGAAGTTTTATTTTTTTATCAAGATAATCTATGGCACTTTTGTAGTTATTTTCACTAAGAGCTATCTCTTCTCTTAGAGAGAGATTCAGGAGCTTTTTGTTCTTTGTATCAAGGGGATAGAATATTTTATTATCACCGATCACTGCTGTGTCTTGTCCCATGTCCCATACAGGGAAAGGCCCTATTCCAAATAATTTTATCTTCAGGTTATATTTTTTTGTGTCATCAGGATATTTTTCAAGCAGTTTCTCTGTCTGTCCAATATAGGAAATGGTCTTTTCCCTTTCTCCAAGCTCTTTGTAACAAAATGCCATCTCTTGCAGAATTCTTGCTCTATCTATGGAGAGATTGTTTTTAGCTGCAAGATCTATAATTTTTTCAAACCATTTTATGGCTTCTCTGTAGTTCTGGCTATATCTCTCAAAGAGAGCAAAATATCTGCAAAATAGGAGTTGTTGATCTATATACTTAGTTTTATTTTTTTCAGAGATTTTTGAGTATATTAAATATGCCTTTGAGATTTCTTCTTTTGCCTCAGAAAGGAGATTATTTTGCCATAGGCAATAGCCATAGTGAAAGTGGAAAATGGCCTTTTCATAAGATGAGTTGAAATTCTTTTTATATTTTTCTGCAAGCCTGTAGTGATACAGCGCTCGTGGATAGTTTAGTAAGAGAAAATAGTTGTTACCTATATTAAGGTGTATGTTGCCTTCTTGCTCAGGATTTGAATTTTCATCATTGGCTGCAAGAGCCTTTTCAAGCAACTGTATATTCTTTTCCCATAATTCTTTTGAAAAATAGTTTTTTATTGATTTTTCAATATCATCTCCATATTCCTTTCTTTTTAAATCTACATATTGATAAATCCAGCTTTTAAGTAAATATGATTCAATAAAAGTATCATCAAGGAATAAGGCCCATTCGATTTGCTTATCTGCCATGAAGAAGTTTTTATATACCTCTTCTTTATCAGAGGACTCTATAAGATTATTCTCTAAGTCTAACATATGACCTTTTTGGGCATATATATAGGCCAGACCATATATAGCAGCTCTATCAAGATCCATTCTCAAAACAGGCAGTTTTGTATTATATGAGGATTCAGCTCCATTTATTCCATCGAGACCTTTCCATTTAGAAAGAGTTTCTATGTATAGAACATGAGCTCTTGCTCCATATTGTTTGTATATATCAGGATATAATTTTTTATTATGAACAAGAGTTACAAGGTTTATGTATTTACTGTAGATTGATTCAGCCTTTTCGTAGTTTTTATTGAGAAAAAGCTCTAAACCCTTTGTTTCATAGTAGTTTATGAGCCATAGCAATTTTTCTTTAAAATTTTTTGTTTTAAATCTCCTTGAGTAGCGATTTATTGCAGCGCTATAGAATTCTTCTGCTTCATCATATTTGAGCTGTTTTTTGAAAATTTCTCCAAGATTTATATTTGCAGAATAATACACAAGGTCATTTGGGTGAGAAAGGTTTATAGCCTCTTTGAAGTTATTTATAGCCGAGTTTTCTTTTTTCTGACTCAGGTAGATATTGGCCATTGAATAGGATAAAATAGCCTGAACTTTTTTGTTGTCTTTATCAGAGGGGAATTTTTCTTTTAGTAAGTTTATTCTATCCACAAGAAAATTAAATTCTTTCAAAGAGAAGTTTTTGTTCTCACTTTGAGAGATTAGATTTGCAGTAACTGCGATTTTTTGGTTAGTTGTTCCTGTTTTTATTATTTCCACAGAATGTTCAGATATGAAACCTTTTGTAATATCATCTGTAAGTATACCAAGCTCTGTCTGAATGTCTTTTTTTCTTTCAAAGGATGGGTATTTTTTTAGTATTTCCTCAAAGGTTTTTATTGCTAAAGCCTTTTCTCCTTTATCAAGAAAGATATATGCAATGTCTTCTGACAAAAAGGGAAGGAAAAATTCACTATTTTGTTCTTTTTCAAGAATATCTCTGGCCTCTGTAACATTTTTTGTCTCAATAAGCTTCAGCAATGCTGCAGAGTATTTGTCTCCATTTTTTTCTCTTTCTTTAAGGAGTGATATAATTTTATCTTTTGCAGGATCTTTTTTTGTTTCGTAAAATATAACTGCATCCTTTAAGGCTCTGTCAGTGTATGCAACTGATGATTTATCCTTTGAGTCTCCAAAGAATTTATATACACTTTCAAGAGCCATTATATATCTTTCTTCATCGTCATATTCATTAAGATATGTTTCACAAAGTTCGTATTGAAGCCTTGCATTATTTTTTTTAGGGATTATACCTGTTTCTGCTATTAGATTTAAGTTGACGTTTCCAGAAGATATATCTGAAAAGAGAATAATCCCCTTGTAATCTGTAGTGTCAAGAACAGGAAGCCACTTTGCCTTAAAAGCTGAGTCAGAGGATTTTGTAAGTTGGTAGCTTTGCATATTTTTGATATTAATGCTGCGTATTATTGAGTTATCGTTTAGATCCAGTATGCCATTATGGTTTGTATCTTTTTCGATTGAGGTATATATTACTACATTTTCATCGCTTGTAAAAGAGGGATAGAGCTTTATCGTCTTATCATTGGTGAGCCTTGTTGTTTTTCCAGATGTTAGATCAATGGTGAAAATATCTCCATAGCTATTCTCACCATAGGATATGTATATTATTTTTTTCCCATCTGGTGAGAATGATGGATAGTCCCCAGTGTTTGAGGAGAGCTGTCTTTTTGATTTGCCATCATCCTCCATAATCCAGATTTCACTTCTTCCACTTCTGTTTGATGAAAATGCTATGAGTTTGCCATCAGGGCTCCATGATGGATTTATGTCCTTGATATTTTTTGTTATACCTGAAATGGGATCTTCTTCAGCTGTTATATTTGTGCATCTTTCATCAATTGTGGCAACCTCTCTGCCCTCTGCTGCCTCATTGAGCAGTTTAACAAAGTCTTCCTTAACTATAAAGATATCTCCGTATGGATCATCCCTATAAGATACAAAGGCCAGTCTTTTTTTGTCAGGAGAGATTACAGGGGAGACATCCCTTGATGGGTGTGACGTAAGCCTCACTGTTGTGATATCTCCCATGGCTCTTACATATATGTCATAATTACCACTTGCTGAGTCAGATGTATAAAAGAAAAGGCTGCTGTCTTTTGATATATCACCATCTGTTTCAACAGACTGGCTTATGGTTACAGGAAAGACTCTGCCAATATTAAAGCGGTATTCCTTGTCAATCATGCTGCGATAGCTGAATTTTACTTCTGGTATGCGGGCGCTGGTGCATGAAACAAAAGAGATAATCAGCACAAAGATAAAAGGTATAAGTTTTTTCTTGGGGGTATTATTCTCTTTCATAGCCTTTACTTTCTGCTCCATCTGCCGTTTTTATCCTGGAACCAATCTCCTTTAAGAGCAAGGGATCTTTGCTCTTCTGCATATAACCTGCCAAAACTTATTATGTCTTCCTGTGAAGGGGCAGCTTTTTTAGATTTTTGTATAGTCTTTATAAATATTTCTTTTCTTATTTTATTCTCACTTTCGATAAATGACAGAAGCTCTTTTTTCTTTTCAGGTGATTTTTCGTATTCACTATTTTCTATATAGTAAACAAAGCCATCGTAGCCTTCACCTATAGCTCCTTCATCTTTGTATTTTCTTAAGATCATGGCTTGTTGATTTTGTGAGTGAATGCCTTTGATTATATCCATATCAGCTGCTGGCTCAGATGTTGTCACAGATGATTTTACAGAGGAAATTATCCATGCATCTTTTTCTATTTCTTTGTAATCACCTATTATCTGTCTTTCAATTACTGTCTTTTCACCTGTGAGGTTAATCTCTGGTGGAACTACAGTAAGGCAGCTTGGGGTTGATTTGCAGCCTGAGTATATTGCAGATATGAATACAAAGATAAGAGGGATTAGCTTTTTCATTTTATTTTTCCTCCGATACTTTCCTTAGATATTCTTGAATTGGAATTCTGTCAAAGGTGATCTGGCTGTTGTCAACTGTAACCAGTAGGCTCAGCACCTTGCGGGTGAATGTTACTGTTGTATACATTAAACCCCTGTCAAGCCTGAAGTCAAAGCCCTTGATGAGCATTGAATTATCTACAGCGAACTGAACAGGCTTGCCCAATTTAGATTTACCCTTTTCTTCAGAGAGGCCTCGCATGAGTTTATTTGCGAAGTCTTCTCCTATTTTATAGATGTTTATATATCCGGATGCTGAAAGCTCCTTTGTTATATCAAGGCCTTTCCCAGAGAAGTTTGCATTAAGAGACAGTTCTGAATTTTTAGTTGTCTTTTTGCCATAAGGGTCATCAAGCCTTGCTATGTTTATATTGGAAACATCTAAGATTAAGGCAAACTCCATATTTTCTGGCTTTAAGTCTGCAAGATTAAAGAGAATTGATTTGCCATATATTGTTCCGTCCATAACGCTTGCCTTAAGCTCTCTTATAACAAAGACATTGTCTTTAAATTCCATGAATGTGGAAAAGTCCTTCATGTATTCATACTGCATATTTCTGGCAGGATGTTTTGATGCTATAGATTTTATTGAAAAGTTGGGCTTTTCCCTAAAAAAGTCACTATCAATAATTTGTTTTTGAGTTACAGCTATGTATGATTTTTTATCTTTGATAAGCTCAAATTTATATTCAAAGGGAAAATTCATGTTCATATCCTGGACAGCTAACATGCTTTCTTTATTGCTGATATTGAAGTTATTAAAAATCAGGTTTCCTTTTATCTTTCCAGTTGCAAGATCACCTTTCATGTTAGCTGAGAGCTTTATCATGCCTGAGCTTTCCCATGGTGCAAATATCTGTTTTTTTACTGGATTATTCAGTTCAAGATATAGATCAATATTGGAATCAGACAGAGGTGTCTTTTTTAGCTCCACATCCCCCTTTACCCCAAGGGCCAGATTCATGGCTTTGCTACCAAGGCTCAGGTTGTTTATGGATATTCTTTTTTTTATATTATCCTGTTCTACTGATACAAAAAGACTTAAATCATTTATGTTATAGTCTGGTATTTTTGAACCCAAAGAGAGATTTGCAGATGTTTTCTCTTTGGCAAGGGTAAAATTTGATGAGATATTTACATCCACACCTTTCTGTATTGGTAGAGATGTCACTTGTTCTTTAAATCTGCCTGGAACCATTTTTGACAGAGGTTCTGGGTTAAATTTTAATTTATCAATCGTCACAGAGCCAGATGTCCCATTTGAACTATTGATTGAGCCAACAAGATTTATGGAGAGAGCCTTTTTATTGTCTGTGGGATTATAGAAGTCAAGGGAAAGGCCTTTTATATATATAGTGGAGAAGTTATTTACACCATCTGCTCTGGCTGATAATTTGAGTCCATTATCTCCTGATTTACTTCCATCAATTACATATTGTAGATGAGGTATAGATAGATCAGCTCCTGTTTGCATTGAACTATTTTGTTGAATAGCAAAATAGTTGAGTTCAATGGAAGGGATCCTTGCCTCAAGACCAGTCTGTTTGAATGCTATATCCTTGCATGTAATAGAGCCTTTTATTTCAGGGGATCTGGCTGTTCCTTTTATTGAAAGAGGAGCCAGAGATATTTCTCCAGACCATTTTTTGGATTTATCATCAGTCATTGTAACATAATAAGGATATAGGTCAGAGAGCACTATTTTACTCTTAATGAGATTTATATTCAATCTTTGACTTTTTGTTACATCCTCAATAGATCCTGCTATTTTTATCCAGTCATTGTCTTGAAATGATATTGAGAGATTGTTAATATTGAGTATATCAGAAATGGGATTGTAGAATAGATCGTAAGATATAAGGAAACTAAAAGGGGAGAAGATCTTTTTTTGTAGCCTCAGAGGCATCTTTTTTGCACCTGCATTGAAGGTGCTTGAGAATTCACTTTTCTCACCATTATTAAATATTAAATTCCAGTTTAGTATAAGCTCAGGTTTGGTCTCTGCTTGGCGTGAAAAAAAATTGATTGTCATCTTATCTTCTGGGTTTAGCTCAATTCTCATAGTCCTTAGAATTTTTACAGCTTCAGGAGAGAGGGGTATTCTTTTAAAAGGTGGGATTTCTATGGATGCTTTGAATTTTAATCCTGTTAATTCTGTGGTAAAATCTTTGCTTTCTATAAATAGGCACAGATCCTCAAGAATAAAGTTTAGTAAAAGGTCTATTGCTATTGGAAGTTTGATCTCCTCTGCTTTTTGAGATTCTTCTTTGGGCTTTTCTTTTTTTTCCTCTGTCTCTGATTTTTCCGAAGGTTTCATTAAAGCAGAGACGTTCCATATACCATCTTTTTCTTTGAGGTATAGAGTGGGGTTGTATATTCCTATCTCAGGAAATCTTATACTGCCTGTAAAGATTTTAAAAAAGCTGTATTCCAGTACTAATTTTTTTATCTCAAAGAGTTTTTCTTCATTAAAATCAGGACCGCTTTTTATTACAATATCAGAGATAATAAAACCGCTGTAGGGGCTGAATTTTTCAACTTTTAGATCTAAGGTGCCATAAGATAGACTTGAAAAAATTTTTTTTGAGAGATTTTCTACCCTCTGAGGAGATAGATAGATTTTTGCAACTAAAAGAACAATGGCAATAAGTATAATAAGGCCGAGAGGGATTCTTACTAAAAGAGTTTTAATTACTTGAATTAATATTTTAAGGTATAGAGGCCTTTGTTTAACTTCTTCTTGTTGAGTTTCTGAGGTGGTCTCTTTGATTTCTATGACCTCTGTGTCCTTAGAGTTTTTTGATCTCTTAAATATATTTTTAATTTTATAAATTATCCCAGCCATAGCAACCTTGAAGTTTTTTATTTGATAAAGGATTATGTTGTAGAAGTTAAAAAATTAATGGATTTTTTCAACTATTATTTTCATGACATTTTATATAAAAATTTTTGCATTGGTTTTTAGAGAGACTCACCAGTATATTCAGCAATGAGCAATGTGAAGTCATCTTCAATAATAGCTTTTTTGTCATTATTGAATATCTCATCGTGAATTCTGCTGCTTAAGGCATAGGCAGATAAATTTACATTATCTATAAGAAATTTTTTAAATTTTTCTTCATCAAGAATTACTCCTTCTGCATTGGCTGTTTCGATGACCCCATCTGTATACAATATAATCTTATCACCATAGTTGAGCTTTGATTTAAGCTCTTCATATTCAGAGTCTACATAGTCTATTATAATTTTACCTCTGGGTTTTACATATTCCAGATCTCCATCTTTTCTGAGTATGATCATTGGATGATGTCCTGCGCATGCAGATGTCACAATGCCTGTGGTTATATCAATACTGCACATGAATGCTGATATAAAATTGCTTCCAATTTTTCCTTTAAGCATCTCTCTCATTTCTCTAAAGGAACTTGATGGATTTTTGATAAATTTTCCCCAGGAGCTAAGAGAAATTTTTATCATTGATGCAATCATTGCAGATGTTACGCCATGGCCAGAGACATCACATATAAAAAGTCCAACCTCATTCATCCCATCTCTATAATGGACGTCAATAAAATCTCCACCAACAGCACTTACTGGTTCATATCTATATGCTATTTTCATTTTTTTTATAGATGGGACATTTTTTGGTAGCAATGACATCTGGATTTTTCTTGCAAGCCGGAGGTCTGTTTCAATTTCTTCTTTTTGTTTTTCTATTAAGGAGGTTCTCTCCTCAACAAGTTTTTCAAGATTATTTTTGATAGAATATATATTTTGGTATAAAACTGAATTTGCAAGAGCCACTGAGGCATAGACTTTAATATTTTTTATAAAGTTAATTTCTGGCTGTGAGAATTGGCGCATATCTTTTTTTTCTGAGAGAAATATTAAAGCTATAATCTCTCCTCTATTTTCTAAGGGTATGAGATATTCGCTCTCTTCTTGTTTTAACAGTGATAATATGCTGTTCAGTTCATCAGAATCTTTTTTGTGGATCTCCATAGCACTTTTTTGAAAGTAGAGTTCCTGGTTTGTTTTTAAGATTTGAAGAATTTTTTTATCTATTTCGATAGTTCCCAGATCTTTTTGAAATCTAAGCTCATCATCAGAGGCGGTGTATATTTTACATTTTTGTATCATCAATGCTTCTGATATTTTAAAGCTTAATTCTGTTGTTAGTTCATCAATGCCTTTGAGAGAGAAAATGTTTTTAAACAACTCCTTTGCTTTTTCTTTAAGCTCTATGGTTCTTTTATTAATTATCTTGTTTACTATTGGCTGAGCTTTGTTATAGTAAAAGTAATTTACTATAAACCATATAACGAAAAGAATAAAAAGTTCCAGTGCAGAGATATAATTAAAGATCTCCCTAATTTTTAAAAATATAAAAATATTTGGTAAAACCATAAGAGATGATAATATAAACCAGAAAGAAAAGTATTCCATAACACGGCTTATATCTATTATTTTATATCTGAGCACTCCATAGGTCATGATCCCTGCAGGAATAAACATAAGATTGCTTAAGGGATAAAAGTCATATCCATTCATAGCAGGTATATTTGACATTGTAATTAGTACAGATATAAAATAAGAGATGAAGAGATATTTAAACTTGATCCTTTTTAATGGATTTGTAGTTTCTCTTAGCTTTACAACAAACATTCTTAAAATGTAGAGAGATACAACTGCTCCATAGAAAGCAAATATATCAAAAGCCCAATCCCCTTTTGCAATCATACCCCATTGATAGTAACGAAATCCATAGAAATAATAATCTGTTTGAGCAAGGATCATTAAAATGAAGCTTATAGCAAAGCACAATCTAAGAAAGGGCTTTTCTTGAGATTCTGTTACCACATAGAAAAAATTAAGCGATATGGCTGGAACAAAAACATATAGAGAATGAACAGCTCTTTCTACATTGATTATAATATTTATGTCTGTTTCTAAATTATGCCAGATAAAGGGCCATGAAAGCAAAGACCACCATATACAGATAAGAGCAAGGTGTAGATTTTCTTCTTTGAAATTTTTTCGTGTAATTGAAATTGCTGCGAGAAAGTATGCAGCTAAAAGTGAAAGAGCAGGCAAAAGGATATATATTAATCTCTCTGATAGCATATTCTTAATCTTTTCCTTCTGCTGAGACAGTTACTGAGTTTCGTCCTTTTTCCTTTGAAATGTATAGCGCTCTGTCTGCACGGACTATGATGTCATCAATATTTTTATCGTTTATATATGATTGAGTTACACCGATGCTTATGGTAATTTTTATTTCTATGTCTTCATATTGAATTGAATTTTCATAAACTCTTTTTCGCAATCTTTCAGCTATAGTCTCTGCTGATTTTATATCTGTTTCTGGTAAAATTATGGCAAACTCTTCCCCTCCAACTCGCGCCAGTATGTCGTAAGATCGAAGAGTCTTTCTCATTGCTTCTGATGTTTTCTGAAGAACCAGATCCCCACACTTGTGACCATAGTTATCATTTATATTTTTAAATAGGTCTATGTCGATCATCAAAAAGGAAAATTTAGACTGAAATCTCTTAAATCGTTCAAACTCGTTATTTAGACGTTCTATAAAATAGCGCCTGTTATACAAGCCTGTGAGTTCATCAGTTGTAGCCATGATTAGCAGCTTTTCCTTGGCTCTTTTTAGATCAACATGAGTTTTTGTCCTTGCCAGCAATTCTTGAGGCCTGAAGGGTTTTGTGATATAGTCAACACCTCCTTTTTTGAAGCCATTAACAATGCTTTCCTCATCATTCATAGCGCTTAAAAATATAATAGGTGTATCTTTTAATTTTGGATTTTTTTTTATTTCTTCGCTTACCTGAAATCCATCTATTCCCGGCATTATTATATCAAGAAGAATTAGATCTGGTGCACAGGTTGATAAAAATTTTAATGCTGATTCCCCATCAAAAAAAATAGCTGTGCTATAGCCATTTTTTTCAAGAAGGTTTTGGCAGATTTTGCTGTTTATAGGATTATCCTCGACAATCATAACCAGAGGATTGTTTTCCTCTATAATCTCTGCTATCTTTTTACTGCGGTGTCTCATGTTGATTTTCTTTTTTTTGCATCAAATATATGTTTTTCTTAAGTGGTTATCAATAAAATTTTTAAAAAATACCGGCAATTATTCCTGAATATAGTTTTTATTGTAAAATCAAAGCTCCTGAGCAATACATTCTGCCATTAACCTGTATCCCTGTTCAAGTGGATGAACCCCATCGGACTGGACAAGAGAGCCATGAGTAAACTCTCCTGCTGAGATTTTACTTTTCCAGTATTCATGAACCTTTGCAAGGGGGGTATTCATTTCCATGGCAAGAGATTCGATTTCTTTATAGAAGAGCTCTGCGACGGAATTTTCATAGGGATAGGCAACTGGCACAGAGGTGGAAAAGATTATTTTTGATGTTGTGTTATTATATATAAAATCAGCTATTTTTGCCATGTTAGCTCTAAAATCCTTAGGAGTGAAACCAGAAAATGCATCGTTAAGAGCAAATTGAATTATTGTTATATCCGGCTTTTCTTTTACAAGTTCGTTAGCTCTCCTTAAGCCATCTCTGGCTGTGTCTCCAGGAACTCCAAGGTTTGCAATTCTTAACTTTATATCAGGATATTTTTCTTTTAGAATATCTTTTAAAAAATCGAGATAGCCTTTACTTACAAGCCAGCCATAAGTTAGAGAATCGCCAAAACCTGCAATTTTAACCTCACTAAGTCCTTTTTCTATAAGTTTTTGTATCAATCCCATAGCTGCTCCTTGCTAAAAATATATTTTTATCAGTAATAATTCTTAAACTTCTTTTAAAATAAAAATATTCTATCATCACCGCCGCCTTCAGCGGCGGTGATGATATTTTTTTGATTTGATTTTACACTAAACAGTATCATTAAGAATTATTTCCAAAAACCAATAATTTTTTTTTAATATTTTAATATTATTATTGATTTTTGTCTATTTTTGCTTTTTTTATAAAAAAATTCTTACCATTCATTAAAAAAATATATTTTTTTTTGACTTAATAGTTTAAATAATTTATATTTTTTTATAAATATTCTAATTAATTACTCTTAGTTTTATTCTTTTAGGCTTTATTTATATAACTATTTGATTTTTTCAAAACTTTTTTCTTATGGAGTCTGATAATGAAAATTGAAATAACAATACTTGGTCTTTTAATGGAAGGAAATCTCTATGGATATGAGATTAAAAAGAAGATTGTTGAGCGCCTTGAGGATTATGTTGATATCAAGTTTGGCTCGATTTATTATGCTATTAAAAAATCAGTTGATAATGGCTGGGTAAAGAGAGTTGGCACAGAAAAGGAGAGTGGAAATCCTGAGAGATATGTCTATGAGATTCTACCAGCAGGTAAAAAGCATTATAAGAGGCTTCTCAAACAGTATTTTGATACTAACTTCATACATTTTGATATTGATATTGTGTTGATGTTTCTTGATTATTTATCAGAGGAGCAAAAGGAGCAATTCTATGAGGAGAGAATTACTCTTGTAAAAGAAAAAATAGACCAGATAAAGAAAAAAATAGAAGAGACTTCAGCAGAGGATTTTTCAACAAGACATATATTATCTTATTTAGAGCATCATCTTAATGCAGAGCTGAACTGGTTGCAATCTACAAAACAATCATAATTTGATATAAAAATCTTGCATAAATAACTCTGGCTTTTAGAATTATCTAAAATTTCAATAAATTTTTAAAACAGGGTTATTGCTATGTCTATAATCAATAGAGAGGAAGCCTTAAGCCTCCTTAGAGAATATGTCCAGAACGAAAAAATGATAGCTCACAGCATAGCCTCAGAGGCAGTGATGCGGGCTCTTGCAAAGAGATTCAATGAGGATGAGTCAAAATGGGCTCTTGCAGGATTACTACATGATCTTGATGTAGAGATAACCAGCTCCGATATGAAAATTCATGGCCTCAAAACAGCAGAGATTCTTCAGGAAAGAAATTTTGATCCAGAAATAATTGATGCCATAAAAATGCACAATGAAGAGGCAACTGGCTTGCCCAGAACCAAAATATTCCATCATGCCCTTGCTGCAGGAGAGACCATTACAGGCCTTATTTTTGCCACAGCCTTAGTTTATCCAGACAGAAGACTTGAAAGCGTTAAAGCAAAATCCATTGTAAAGAGAATGAAAGAGAAAGCCTTTGCAGCCTCTGTAAAGAGGGAAAATATACTTGAGTGCGAAAAAATAGGCATACCTCTGTTGGAATTTGCAGAGCTGTCACTGGCTGCAATGCAGGAGATAAGCCAGGAATTATCTTTTTATCAAAAATAAAAAAAGCAAGAGTTATAAATAAGTATTAACTTAGCATTTCCTCTATTGGTTTAAGAAAATCAGCATCTTTTTTATAAATAGCATCGCTGATTTCATGTTTTAGTTTTCCCAGATCTGCCTTAAGTCTATATATCTGCTGAGGTGTTGAATAGTCTTCAACCCCTTCTTCTAAGTCCAGAGCCATATCCACCACTGTTGATGTTAGGGATGAGATCTTCAGCAGATTATAATAGTGTTTTTGAGCAAGGGATATTGCAATTGTCTTTAGTAGACTGTTGTCCTTTTCACAAATCTCCTTTAGCTCCTGTCTTGAGATTTTTAAAACAACAGTGTTGTTCTTTGCTCTAAGTGTTGCACTTCTTTTTTCTGAAAGAAGTAGAGCCATTTCTCCAAAAACCGTCCCCTGTTTGTCAATTGTGGCAACCTTTACTCCTCCAACTTCAACTTCCAGGGAGCCAGCCTGAAGTATAAACAACTCATCTCCCTGGTCGCACTCTTTGCAAATGGCTGATCCTTTAGGATATTCAATCATCTTATCTGATAAAAATTTAAGCTCACCAACAGTTATGGATTCCTGAGATTTACAGAAGGCCTCACCTCTTTTGTAGTTTAATGATAGGAGGTGTTTTTTTAGAATATCATTAAGCCATGGTAGTTTACGTTTTTCATATTCAATATTTAAGGCAGAAACAGCCTTATAGTATTTAGTGGAGAGATCTCTGAGTTCTCTTTTTTCGCCATCCAGAATTGTCGAGTTTTTATTTATTATTTTATTTGTAAGCAAAACCTGTTTTGCAAGAACTATTGAGACATTTAGCAAAAATGAATAGGATTGAAGGTTGTTTATAAATTTTTCTTCTGGTATTTTTTTTAATGATGCATAGGATGGAGCTACAAGTGTTTCGAGTCTGAGTATATTTTCTCCACAAAAATTTTTCATTAGTAGCTCTGTGCATCCAAGGATGAGGTTATTTCCTTTAATGGTATACTTATCCAATGTGGTAGCATAAAATACAACAAACCCTTCTTCCATAAAAAAGGCACAATTAGCAAGTGAGTTTTTATCGTAAATTTTTAGATAATCCATAGTTAAACTATTTTATTTACCACTGATAATAGTTCTTCTTTAGTAAAGGGTTTTGTTATGAATAGGTCAGCAGATATATTTTCATCATTCATTTTTATTGTATTTTCATTTAGAGCGGATATTACTATTATTTTTGCTCCTGGATATTTATTTTTTATCTCTCTGATTGCTCTCATTCCATCTTTTCCGCCCATGGTAATATCCATTGTGACAAAATCCGGTTTTAGCTCCTCATAGAGCTTGATACCATCTTGACCGTTATCTGCTTCACCAACTATAGTGTGACCACCTGATGATAGTGCCTCTGCAATTATCTTCCTCATAAACTTTGAATCATCTACAATAAGAGCTGTTGCCATAATTTACTCCTTAGAACATATGCCACCATTTTTTATCGGTAAAAAAGTTATGTTTATTTATTTTTTAACAATAGAAATTATTGTTAATTTATATTTAAATTTTATTCAAGAACAAAAAATTTTTTTTACTTTATTTCTATTTTAGCAGATCCGCTTATCTCTGCAATCTCTGTATAGATATAATAACTTGGTTCATTCTCAGGATAATCCCTTTCATCTTTTGAGTCTTCCCAGTTAATGCAGGCTACTCTATAGAAATATATTCCCTTATTGCTAGCGCCATTAACATGAGTAAAGGATGCTGTATATGGGTTTCCAAGAGAGTAATTTCCCCATCTATTTTCTATTAAAATGTATGTTGAGTATTCATTGTTAGGTTCTTTTGTCCTGTATATTTCTATGCCTGCAAAATCCTCTGAGTCAAAATTTTCATCCCATTTGACTATTACATCATTTCCTGATTGAAAAACATCTATGGAAAAAGAGGATCTTGTACTAATTTTCCCTTCTATAGTATCGGAGACATAAGAACATCCCGAATTTAATATAATTAATAATAAAGCTAATTTTATTATATTTTTCATGGACTTTCTCATATCGTTAGATTTTAAAAAATAGATTTCCCTCAAAGGACCATTTGTCAACAGTCTCTGTAAGTTTTTCCAGTTCACTGGAGAAGTTATACATGGCTTTAAGACCTCCTCCTATAAAAGAAAAGTTAGCTTCACTGCCAATAATCCACCCATAAACACCATATCCTTTGTTTGGTTCATCTCTATGTATTTTGATAGCAGGATCCCAGTATTTGCTTAATCCTATATAGCTTGTAATATAGCTTCTTTGTTCTGCCCCCTCAACTACTATTTTGGGATTATAGGAAAGAATCAGGTGCCACTCTTTGATTGCAGGGGAATTTATCTTCTTCAGGGTATTTTTTTCGTATATATCGTGATTTATATGCTGCAGGCTAATCTGAGCCTCCAGTAAAAAATTTGTGCCCATGGTTTTAGTCGCATTGATAGAAAATATATTTATTTTTGCACTTTCCTCTGGGAAGTTTATGCTACTATCCTTGGGAAGGCCATTGTAAAGAGGTGTTTTGCTCCATACTGGATCATAATCCTTATCATTATAAATTGCAACATTTTTATAGCTTGTTTTTATCTCTGGAAGGCTTTCTTTGTATGTTTCATCAAAGAGCAATAGCAATTTTGTTAGTGAAATTTCAAATTTGAGGGACTGGTTTTTGCTTTTGTCTATGTTTGTGCTAAAAGAAAAGAGATCATAAATTTCTGTCATAAAGAATTGTTTTTTATGGCTTTCCTCAGGAGAGCCATATTTTATAGTTCCGTTATCTGCAGGGATATATTTATTGTTTACTATAAGCCCATAATGGATTGTAAAATATGGCCTGTAGAGCAATGAGATTGCGTATATGTCATCAAAAAACTGAGCATGCTTGTAATCGGATGCTGTTTCTGTTCCTGCAAAACCTCTATCAATATCGACATCTGCTGTGAGACCGTAGTGAAAGCCAGAGGTGGAAAGAGCTATTAACAAGTCGCTTTCGTTTTTGTCTTTTCGAAATTTACCAATGGGTATTGCAAGAGTAAGATTACCATAGGTTCTAATTAGATTGAGTTTTCTCTCTTCGTATTTACCTGTTCCTGAATTGTATGTGTTTATAGCAAAATCAGTTACCTTATTTATTCTTCCGTCCATATAAAGGAAAAAGTTTTCTTCTTTGATTTTTTCCCAGTTTTCGATAAAGAGATTGGAGATTGTTTCTGATCTTGAAACAGAATTATGGAGCTCAGAGGCCTCATAAGCAAGAACCGAGACTCTGGAAAAGAAAAACTGGACAAATAACAGAGCGATAATTTTCTTTGGGAAAGCTTTAAAATTCATATTTAGTGTTTATTTATTAACTTTATCTTAAATAACTATTTTTTGTTAAAGCTACCACTTTTTTACAAAAAAGCAACTATAAAAATTTAAATTCCAGAGGAATCTTACCAGAGAGAATAATTTTATAATTAGTAAAAATTTAATCCAGAATTTTATATTAGGGTAAAAAAATATTATAAAATACATATTTTATAAAAATATAATTGACTTAAAATAGTATAGGAGTTATTTTTTTTTCAAAAAAAACAAATATAAATAAGATTTTTCCAAAAAAATCTTATTTATTATAAAAATAAATAGTGCAAAATTAATATAAATTTCGGAGTTTTGTTATGAACAGCACTGCACAAAAAAAGGATAGAAGAATAAAAATGTCTTCATGGCAGGAGGACTACAAGGCAAAGCTGACTTCTCCAGAGGATGCAGCAAAGCTTATTAAGTCCAATGACCGTCTTTTCATGGGTGGAGGGGTTAACATCCCAAAGGCTTTTGCTACTGCTTTGGGCGCACGGGCTAGTGAGCTTTCAAATGTAACAATTTTTCAGGGTTATGCCATGGCCTTATATGAGTATATGAAGCCAGAGGCTAAGGGAAGCTTTAATATAGAGACGATGTTTGTTGGGCCTCTTGAGAGGATTTGCATGGAGTGGGGAGTTGGCTCCTATAAGCCTCACAGCTTTTCTGATCTTGGCAAGGTGGCTCTTTCTGTGGCACCAAATAGAGTGGCTTTTTCCGCAACTCCTCCTGATAAGGATGGCTATGTAAATAAATCCTGTTTTGGCTCTTTTTTGCCAAGGAAGGAGTGTCTGGAGCCAGCGGAAACTGTTATCTGCGAAATAAACAGGAATCTTCCATGGTGCTGTGGTGACGATTTTAAGGTTCATATCTCTGAGATTGATTATATAATCGAAAATGATAATCCTTTATTTGAACTTCCAGAAATTCCCATTACAGATGTTGAACAAAAAATGGCTGAGTATATTGTTGAGATGGTCCCTGATGGGGCAACTATTCAGCTTGGTTTTGGAGGGCTTGCAAATGCCATAGGCCATCTCCTTAAGGGTAAAAAGGATCTTGGTATGCACTCAGAGGTTATTACCCCATCAGTGACAGAGCTAATAAAGGCTGGAACCATTACATGTAAAAAGAAGAATTTTTACCCTGGGAAGGTTATCACTGCCTTTGCTGTTGGCACAAATCAGTTCTATAAGGATATTGATCACAATGAGATCTTTGAGTTTAAGGAGGTTCATTGGGTAAATCAGCCAGAGAATATTGCAAAAAATGATAATCTCATTTCAATAAATAATACTCTTATGATAGATCTCACTGGTCAGGCTGCCTCTGAGTCAATTGGTGTAAAGCAGTATAGTGGAACAGGGGGGCAGGTGAATTTTAATCAAGGGGCCAAGATGTCCAAGGGAGGCAAAAGAATTCTTAGTCTTGCATCAACCTATACAGATAAAGATGGAAATCTAAAATCAAAGATTTTGCCAACTCTGCCTGAGGGTTCTATTGTTACTACATCGCGTAATGAGCAGGAGTATATTGTAACTGAATATGGTGTTGCTAATATCTATCTTGATTCAATCAGCACAAGGGTTAAAAAGTTGATACAGATTGCCCATCCTGATTTCCGAGATGAGCTTACCTTTTATGCAAAGAAGTATAAATGGATTTAATTAAAAAGCCTGCTTGTTGCAGGCTTTTTAATTTGCTTATCTATTCCTCTCCATCTTCATCATCTGGTTCAATTTTTATTTTAAAGTTGAAGTTTTTCATTCTCTTGTCTTTTTTTATTCCTTGCATTATCAGCTTAAATAGTGGATCTACATTATTCACTGGCTGAGTTTTGTCATTTGGGCAACCATACATGAGCCAGCGTGTTACAATGAATTCAATACTCCCTATTATAACAGATCTGACAAAATATGGATCAAGGTCGCTTTTGAGTTCTCCACTTTCCATTCCTTCTTTGATAACATTTATAATTATCTTATAATATTCAATAAGATCTTTATATGTATCAGTCTCCATAAATTTTTTGTTTGTTTTAAGGGTCATAAGAGATATGGATGCAAAGTATGGATTATCCTGATAGAATTTGCATAGGTGATATATCATTCCTCTTAGCTTGTTTGTTGGCCCATTTATGTAGCTTAAATGGGAATCAAGCATTTGCTTACTCAATTCAATGCCATCTCTTGGGATTGAAAATAGTAAATCCTCCTTTGAAGAAAAATATTCATAAATGGTTGTATCTGAAACACCTGTTTCCTTTGCAACGTCAGAGATTGTGGAGTTCTGGAAACCTTTTTCGGAAAAGACCTTTTCAGCTGCTTTAAGAATTTGTTCTCTTCTGGCTTCTTTTAATGATTTGACAGTCATAGCTTTCTCCAGATGTCTTAAGTTTAGTGATTCTAATAAAAATTAAATAATTTCAAAGACTATATAAGAACAATGTGGAGCAAGCCTATTTTGAGTCAATTATTTTTTGTAAATTTCAACTCTTAAAAAGAGCTAAAATGTTAAAAAAATACTCTATTCCGACCATTTAGTCGCAACATAGTTTGATATAAAAATTTTTATAAAATAGGTATAAATATCCTTTCTGAAATATCTAAATTTTCCTTTACAAAAAATAATTTTATGGAGTTTTACTATATACCTGATACTTGATTTATTCTCAAATATTTATTATTTTCATACTTTGTTAATATACAATGAATCGATTTTTAAAATTATTATAAAGAGGAATTTTTATGAAAAGATTTTTATTTATCATTTTGCTACTGCCATTATTTGTTTCTTTAAATGCTGGAGAGACTCAGGATGCAAAAAGTGAGGCTTCAAGCAAAATAACATCAGTTAAGCTCTTTACAAATAGAGCTGAGATTACAAGAACTGCTAAGGTTAAGCTCTCTAAGGGATTAAATACCGTAGTCATTGCTGGCCTGCCTGATAATCTTTTTGACTGGTCTTTAAGGGGCAGTCTGCCAGAAAAATTTAATGGTAAGATTCTTTCTATGGAGATTTCCCGTCAGGCTCTGACAGAAAAGCGCAAAAAGAGAATTGCAGAGATAGAAAAAAAACTTGAGGAGTTAAGAGAGCAGGATGCAGGACTTGTTGATGATCTATCTAATATAAAGTCTCAGGAGGATTTTTTAAACTCCATAAATGATTTTACCAAGCAAAGCGCTGCAAAGGAATTGCAAACAAGGATTCCTCAGACAGAGTTGTGGGGAAGCACCATAGAATATACTTCAAAAAAGAAAAAGGAGTTGCAGAATCAATCTCGGCTCATTTTGAAAAAACGCAGAGACCTTGCAAAGGAGATTCAGAAGTGGGAGTTTGAACTGGCTCAAATAGCTGGGGCTTCTTATTTTTCTGGATACCAGAAGATCAATAAGGCCATGGAGAAAAATATTGCTCAGTTTCAGGTGCAGCAGTATTCTGATCTAACAGATCAATATGCAGCGCAGCAAAATTATCTCACCACTTCAGCTATTGATACAGAGAAAAGCATTCTTGTATCCATTGCCTCTAATGTTGATAGCGAAACTGATTTTTCTGTTACTTATATGATCCCTAATACATACTGGCAGATGCTTTATGACTTCAGGGCAAGCAAGCTTAAAAACGAGGTCGAAGTTTTTGTATATGCTAACATCTTTCAAAAATCAGGGGAGGATTGGGATAATGTTGCTTTGACTCTTTCCACAGGAGAGCCAAGAACTATTTCTGCCATTCCGCTTTTATCTCCATGGTTTCTTTCTGTAAGTAAGCCAGAAGAGGAGTATTATAAATACAAATCGGAATCTCTTCCAAAAAGGGCCTTAAAGAGTGCTGATGGTGTAGCTGATGAAATGGATGTCTATGAGAAAGATGGAGGCCAGAATATTGTTCCTGAGGCAAGTGTAAAAGAGGTGGGCTTTAATTTTGAGATAAGCATTCCATTGAGGCAAAGTATTATTTCTTCAGAAAAATATCAGAAAAAGCTAATTAAATCTTATGTGTTAAAGTCTACAAAGGCTCTTAAGTATTTTTATAAAACTGTTCCAGCTTCTTCGGGGAGTGTTTTTTTGATGGCTAAAGTAGTTAACCAGACAGAACTCCCATGGATTGCTGGGGAGGCTCAAGTTTTCCTTGAAAATGAATTCATTGGCAAGGTTAATATTCCTGATACTGCTGTTGAAAAAGAACAAAATATTGTTCTTGGAATAACTCCAGATATGATGGCTAAAAAGGAACTTGTAACAAGATATGATGATACATCCGGTGTTTTTGGCGGAAAGAAGAGGATTGTTTATTCGTATAAAATCACTCTGGAGAATAATGGCAGAGAATCAAGGGAGGTTACAATTCTTGATAATTTTCCTGTAAGCAATGATAAAGAAATTAATGTAGAGATAAAGGATCTATCGGATCACTTTGTTAATGATGAGGAAACAAAAAAATCAACAGAGTATCAGCAGGGGATCAGAAAGTTTATTATAAATATTCCTGCAGGTGCTAAAAAAGAGATTACCTATAAAGCTATAATTACATATGATAAGAATCTTGTTATTGAGGGATTAAGGTAAAGCCATGAGAAAGACTAAGATTATTTGCACTCTGGGTCCTGCAACTGATGACACGGATGTGTTGAGGAGAATTTTTTTAACAGGTATGGATGTGGCGCGGCTTAACTTTTCCCATGGAACACATGAGGAGCATTTAAAGCGCGTGGAGATTTTTAAGCAGATTAGAGATGAGCTAAAAAAACCAGTAGCCCTTCTTCTTGATACAAAGGGTCCTGAGATAAGGCTGAGAACATTCAAAAATGGGGAGGTCATTTTAAAAGAGGGTGACAAATTTATCCTCACCACTGAGGAGATTGAAGGAGATGAAACAAGGGTTTCAATATCCTATAAAGGTCTTGTCAATGATGTAAACAGAGGAGATAGAATCTTAATTGCTGATGGTCTCATTGAGTTGAGAGTTCTGGAGGTTACTTCAATTGATATTGTTTGTGAGGTTGTAAATGGTGGTGAGCTGAGTAACAGAAAAGGAGTTAATGTCCCTGGTGTTACTGTGAGACTGCCTTTTTTAAGTGATAATGATAAAAAGGATCTCATTTTTGGCATTAAAAATGATTTTGACTATGTTGCTCTTTCATTTGTACGTAGCGCTGAGGATGTAAAGGTTGTTCAAAAATTCATGGAAGAGAACGGCGGTTTGAATATAAAGCTCATCTCTAAAATTGAAAACAGAGATGGTGTTAGAAATATCGATGAGATAATAAGGGTAAGTGATGGGGTTATGGTTGCAAGAGGGGATATGGGTGTGGAGATCCCCTTCGAGGAAATTCCTCATCTTCAGAAGATGATCATAAAGAAGACAGTATCTGCAGGTAAACCGGTCATAACTGCAACTCAGATGCTGGATTCAATGATCCGCAATCCAAGACCAACAAGAGCAGAGATTACAGATGTTGCCAATGCCATCTATGATGGAACAAGCGCTCTTATGCTCTCTGGAGAAACCTCCATAGGCAAATACGCTGAGCTTACAGTTGCTACTATGGCCAAGATCGCAGAAAAGACAGAGACAGAGATTGATTATGTTAAGCTCTTTGATAATACTCACATAAATATCTCCAGGAATGTAACTGATGCAATAAGTTACTCCACATGTTCTGCTGCTCATTCTCTTAATGCTGCTGCTATTATTACAATTACAAAGTCAGGTCATACCTCAAGAATGGTTTCTCGCTATAGGCCAAAGTGTCCTATTATTGCTTCAACTCCTTTACGGAAGGTTTATAATCAACTGGCCCTTTCATGGGGGGTAATACCTATGCTGGCTGAAGAGGCTACCACTACTGATGAGATTTTTCAAAATGCTGTTGATAATGCCCTTGCAGCAGGACTTATAAAAAATGGAGATTTAGTTGTTATTACTGGAGGAATGCCTGTGGGCATTAGTGGAACAACTAACATGATCAAGATCCATATAGTTGGCGATATTCTTGTTTCAGGGATAAGTCTCAATGGTTTATCTGCAACTGGGGTTCTCTGTGTTATAGCCTCATCAAAGTCTTCACCTGAGGATTTTAAAGGTGGAGATATTCTTGTAATTGAAAAATCCAGTGAACAGATTCTTCATCTTATAAAAAACGCCTCTGCTGTAATAACTGAGGAAGGAGCTGATTCGCCTACAGCAATAGTAGCAAGGGCGCTGGATATTCCTGTTATAGTTGAGGCTGCAAAAGCTACAGAGATTCTCACCAGTGGGATTGCTGTGAGAATTGATGGTGAAAAGGGTCTTGTCTATAGTGGTCAGAGCAAGTCAGGTCTTAAGTAGGTTATGAAAAAGATTTTTTTTATTTTTGCTGTTTTTTTTATTACACCATGTAACAGTAAAGAGTTACATGGTGAGGTCTTAATAGCTTCCTTTGCAACATCAATCTTGAACCAGGAGCAATCGGTTCGTTTTAATATAGGCCTTGCAGCAGCTAAGATTAATGGGATTACTGTATATCCTGGTGAGATTTTTTCTTTTAATAATATTGTTGGTGAGGCAAGTGCCTCAAAGGGATTTAAAACTGGCAGGGTTTTGTATGAAGACAGGGTCTCTTATGAGTCCGGTGGAGGAGTTTGTCAGGTTTCCTCAACTTTATTCAATGCCTTTCTTCTTGCTGGATGCACAATAATTGAAAGACACAGGCATCAGTTTCCTGTTAGTTATGTTCCCCCTGGTCTTGATGCAACAATAAAATTTGGGAAAAAGGATTTAAGAATAAAAAATCCTCATTCATGCCCTATTATAATTAAATCACTTGTAAATGAAAGCTCTCTGATAATTTCAATTTTTGCTTCTGAGAATTTATCAGAATTTTATGAGGTCTGGACCGAGGCTGATGAATTGACAATGCCCTTAAACAATGACAGCGACAAAAAGATTAGAAATGCCATGACTATTTATGTTTATAGAAGAACTTTAAAAGAAGGAAAGACAATAAAGACATCTCTGCTATATAAAGATTTTTATCCTCCATATTATATTGATTGATTTTTTATGAAAAGGCTGATTCTAATATCTTTTTTTATTATTCTTTCATCAGTGGCTTTCTCTAATAGCTTGAGAGATTTTGAGTTGTTTTCCAGAAGCAGGGATTGTGATATTTTAATTAATTGGCTTAAGGATTGCTCTTATGCTATTTTAAAAAAAGAGGAAATTTTACCTCCTCCTAAGATTAATTTTCCTTCAGTATATGGTAGAAATGGATTATTTGTTACTTTGATAAAAGATGGAACCGTCAGAGGATGCTTTGGTGCCTTTGATCATTCCATAGAGGATTCCTTTGAGCTTCTTGTTGGTTATCTAAGAGAGGCTCTTTACTCTGATCCAAGATACAGACCCCTTGAACTATATGAGCTTGATGACATGGAGATTATTATAACTGTTACATCAAGGCCGCAGGGTATAGATGAAATTGATAAAATTGATATTTCTAAATATGGAATTTTTATTCAGTGTGATGGGGATAATACAGTTATTGTTCCTGCTGAATACAGAACTCATCTTAAAATTTTTCAAAGATTTTCTTCTAAGGATTGCCATTTTTCAAAGTTTGATTGTGTTACTATAAGGAGGTTAAAGCAATGAGGCGAATTTTTATAGGACTTTATGTCCTTTTGGCTTTCTTTGTTTTTGATGCAATAGCTCAGGAAGATAGGAATTCTGGTGACTCAGAAATAGCTATATCTCAGGATCTGGCAAAGATCTCTTACATTGAAGGAAAGGTGATTGATGACGAAACAGGAAAGCCCATAGCAGGGGCTCTTATAGAGGTTAAGAACTCACAGAGAGGAATTGGTTATTATAAAGTAACTACTGATAGGAATGGCTATTATAGAATAGATAACTTTATACCTTATGTTAAATATGATTTCAATGTCTCTGCAGAGGGTTATGTTACTTTTTTAAAAACATCTGGAATATCCTCAGTGCAAAATAACATAAAACTCCTTCGTGAGTCTTTAATAAGTGGAATAGTTAAAGACAGCTCTGGCAGGCCTCTTAATGATGTTGAGATAACTCTCAAGAGAATAGGCTATTATGATGACTCTGCCATTATGGATAGTAGCCTAAAACCTCTTTTTACAAAAAGCAACGAAAGAGGGGAGTTTCGCTTTAACAAGCTTATGAGTGGTGAATATTCTCTTTCTTTCTCCAGAAGTGGCTATATAACAGAAACAGCTCTTTTGTCTCAGATAAGGAAAGGGGAAAATTTTAAATTCCAGATGACCATGTTCAGGCCAGCAACTGTCACAGGCCTTGTAAAGGTTAAGGGATTGGATGCTCCTGCTGTTAATATAAATACTGATCTTTCTGGCAGATATAATTATTCAAATGTGACCTATAGAGATGGCTCCTTTATATTTGAGGATGTAAAGCCCGGGGTATATACTCTGACGCTTACCCATCAGGGGTTTAATGGAATAAATGCCGGAGCTATTACTGTCAAGGAAGGGGAGACTATCTCTGGACTTAAATTTGAACTTCAGGCTAAATCTCCAGAGGTAAATATCCATTCCTATAGATATACCTTTACACCTGGAAACGAAGTGGAGTTTAATTTGCGGACCCTCAGGCTTGAAAGTGTTCATATAAAGATTTATTCAGTGCCCTTTTCTATATTTCTCTCTGAGGAAAGGGATCCTTCAAAATTTAGTCCTTCCAAATATGGATTTAAAACAGTAGCCGAGTGGGATGAATCTGTTAAGAATTTTTCTCCTTATGAGTGGAATTATTTTGCCATAAAAATAAATAAGCCCCTTAGCTCCGGAGGATATTGTATTGAGGTTTCTGGAAGCGGTAATGCAATCTCCAGAAAGTTTTTTACAGTTACAGATATAGGTGTAATTGTAAAAAAATCCCCGGAAAAGCTAACAGTTTATGTTACAGATCTTGTTCAGAATAAGCCTCTTAAAGATATATCTATTTTTGTTTTTGATAATAAACTAAAAAAGATTGATAACTCTGCTTATGATAATGAGAGCAGTGGAATTGATATTGAAAGATTGCCAGTAGGTGTAATTGCAAAGGGTGTCAGTGATGAAAATGGCCTTGTTACATTTTCTGGCATAAGTGATGATCGGAACTATGTCCTTGCTGTATCGCAACAGGGTAGCTATGCAATTTGCAATGCAGGCTCCTCTGGGAGTTTTAGAAGTGAAAAAGAGAAGATCTTTATATATACGGATCGTCCTGTTTATAGAAGTGGGGATAAGGTTTTTTTCAAAATAATAGCCAAAGAGAGAAAAGAGCGCTTTTTCCCTATAACGGCTCGGAAGATTTTTTATTCAGTGCAGAAGGCCTATTCCGGCAAGGTCATTTTTAGCTCCTATGCAGATCTTGATGAGTGGGGAACTGCTTCCTGTGATGTTGAGATCCCATCTGATGCAGAACTTGGTTATTTTACAATAAAGGCTGGATTTAATGAGGAGGATCTCTATGGCAGTTGTGGATTTTATGTTGAACACTATAGAAAGCCAGAATTTAAAACAGAAATAACAGCATCAAAGGAATTTTATGTAAATGGAGATACTGCTGAGTTTAAAGTAAGCTCAAAATTTTTATTTGGAGCTCCTTTGTCCAATGCTCTGGTTAAATACAGATTTTATGAAAAGAAGATTGAGGAAGAGGAAGATATTTCTGGAGATTATTCTGATAGCTATTATTCAAGGCTTAAGCTTGAAGGTGAAAAATATACAGATTCCAATGGTGAGATTTTTCTAAAAATTTTTACGGGCAATTATCCCTATGATAGAGATATTATACTTGAAACAACAGTTATAGATAAGGCCAATATAGCTATTACAACAAAGAGAAGCATCAGAGTTGGAAGAGGTGATTTTTCCATAAAGGTTTTTCCTGCTGAGAATTTTTTCTTAACTGGTAAGGAAAAAGAAATTCAGATAAATACTTTTGATCATGCAGGTAAACCTGTTTCTGCTAATGTTGAGGTTAATCTCTTTAAGTATATATGGAAGCCTGCTCAAAGAGTTTACATCCATGACAGCAGACCTTATTTTACAAGGAAGCTATCTACAGATCTATCCGGTTCATGCAATTTTAAACTGCCATCAGATCTTAATGCCTCTGGAGAATTTGATCTTATTGTTACTGCAAGAGATAGCAGAGGCAATGTGATAAAAACCTCAAAGGTTATATGGATCTATAATGACTATGCCAGTGACTCCCAGTCTCGCTTTAAGGATTTAGAAATTGAGATAAACAGATCTGACTTTTCTGGTGATGGGGAACTGGCCTGTGTTGTGAAAAGCAGATTCACTGATTCCTTTATTCTTGTAACTCTGGAGGGGAAGGGTGTTTATGACTATAGAGTTGTGAAGATGTCCAAAAACATTATGCCTCTGAGCTTTAAGATAAAGAAGGATTATGCTCCTAATCTCTATGTAAAAGCCTTGATGCAGAGAGGGAGAGCCTTATATGCAGCAGAAAAATCAGTAAATATTCCTCTGGAGGATATTACCTTTAAAATTAATATTTCAACAGATAAAGAAATTTATTCCCCTGGGGATGAAGTAAAAGTTAATATTAAAACTACAGATAATAATGGGAAGCCATTATCTTGCGATCTCTCTCTGGCTGCAGTGGATGAGTCTATTTTCCTGATAAGGCCTGATACAACTCCTGAGATATCAAGCTATTTTTATTCAAAGATATCAAATTGGGTTATAACCTCTTATTCATATCCAATAACACTGCTGGCAGGTGCGGCCAAGGATAGCAAGTCAAAGATCAGAGAGGATTTTAAGGATACTGCCTTCTGGCATTCAAGTATAAGAACCAATAGCAAAGGTGAGGCTTTGGTTTCTTTTAAGATCCCCGATAATCTCACAACCTGGAGGCTTACTGTCAGAGGGCATGATCTGAGAGGGCGTATGGCTGAAGAGAGAAAGAGGTTTATGTCAACAAAGGATTTAGTAGTTTCCCTTGGAAAGCCAAGATTTTTTGTAGAAGGAGACACAGTTGGCCTTATAGGCATTGTTACAAATAATTCAAAGGAAGGCATAGAGAAGGTCCAGACAGAATTTTTATTTAACGAACAAAAAATTACAGCGGATAAGGAGTTTAACATAAGTCTCACAGAGTATGGTTCTGCAAGAAAATTCTATAGCATTGGTGTCCCATCGAATAGGGATAAAGTTTCTCTGCAATTTAGCGCTAAGTCTCATAGCAGTGGCGATTCCATCAGGCTCTCAGTTCCTGTTGAGAAAAGAGGTTTAAAATTTTCAATATCTGGCTCAGGAGATGGAGGTGATTCCGCCTTTGAATTAAAGGCTCTAAGGGATGATGAAGATTTTGATTTTTATCCAGAAGTGCTTAAGGTGACACTTACACCCTCTCCTGTAATTCAGATGATAAAGGCATGTGAATATCTCGATAGATTTCCTTATGGATGCACAGAACAGACTATAAATAAGCTTATACCAAGGCTTATGGTTGCAAAGCTCCTTGAGAATAAAAATTATTCAGATTTGATGCCAGATACTCTGAAAGAGAATAGCTTCAGAGGCATTGATGAGATAATAAAAAAGATTGAAGACTTTCAAAATGATGATGGGACATGGGGCTGGTGGAATGGAGATAGGGGCAATGCCTATCTTACAGGCTATGCTATGTTTTCTCTTTTTTTGCTAAAGCAATTAGGTTTTGCTATAAATGAGGAGATTACCTCTAATGGCATTTATGCCATGGAGAGATTTTTTGAAGATGCAACAAAAGCAGATTCAAGTGAGATATCATATCTGCTTTATGTTTATGCTATTTATGGAAAGTGGAATCACGGAGCATTTAAAAGAATAATCAGCAGTGAACAACTCACTCCATATCAGGCGGCGAATCTTCTTAAAGCAGTAGCTATCCTTTCTTTTAGAGACTCATATAATTCATTGCAGGATTTTGAGATAAAAGAGGTTATTGAGGGCAAAAAACTTCTCACTAAACAAATTAGTGACTTCGCAAAGAGAGATAATAAAGGAGCCTACTGGTCTGCAACAAAGGAGGAAGAATATTCATGGCCTGGAACTGATTTAGAAATAACGGCTCATGTTTTATCTGCTCTTATAATGGCAGGGGATACTTCTTCTCTGGTAACAGATGCTGTGAGATACATTACTTCATCTTTCAAAGGAGAGGCATGGGCTTCTACAAAGGAAAGCTCCACTGTAATTTTAGCTCTCTGTGATTATTTTGCTGATAAGGATATAGACTTTAAAAGATCAGGGAAAATTAATATTTCTGTAAATAATAAGAATATAGGAGATATAGACTATAATATTTCAGGAGGCAAAGATCTTCAGGAATTACAAAAGACTTTCCCAATTGACAGAAGAGAAAAATCCAGAGATTACAGAATTTCAGTTAAAGGGGATTTTAAAGGTGGTGTGATTTCTGCAACATTGACAGGCTCTTTGTATTTTAAGCCAAAGGGATTTTTTTCTTTCATCAAATCACAGGAAAGAAGTATTAAGAATCTCTCAAAGGGAATTACTCTTTATAGAGAATTTTATAGGCTCAGCAGAGTAAGGGATCAAAACATGGAGGAGTTTTTTGTTCCACAAAATATTGAGGAAAATGAAAAAATAAGAGTGGGTGAGGAAATTTTAGTAAAGGTAAAATTTCTATGTGATGAAAACTATGGCTTTCTTATGCTTGAAGATATGCTGCCATCAGGATTTGAGGTTATAAAAGAAAGTGCCTATGATGAGTTTATACCTTATTCTCATGTAGAGCGCAGGGACAACCGTATGGTTTTCTTTTTTACAGAATCCACAAAAGGGAGAGTTTACGAAGTTGGTTATATAATGAGAGCTGAGTTGCCAGGATCTTTTATCATGAGGCCTGCAAGGCTTAGCAGTATGTATGAAGAAAAAATTCAGGGCTGGAGTAAACCTGTTATAATTGATGTAGTGAATGAATAAGATTTATCTTGCTCTATATTTTATTATATTTTTACTTATAAGCTCAGTTTCTCTTTTTTCTGGTGGGGAGCCTTTATCTTTTAAAGAAGATAGAGTATCTATTGATATTTTGTCAAAACATGTTAAAATGATGAAAGAAGCAAGAGAGGGTAGCTTGGTTTTTTCTTTTCCTGACAATGCTGAGATTGTTTTCCCTTATAGGGAAAATCTTAAAAATATAAAGATAGTATTTGCTGACAGAGTGAAGGTGCTTGCAGATGGCAGGCTGCTTGACTATGGTATATACAATATATCTGCTGGTGATGCTTCTGAATTTAGCCTCAAGCTTTCTGATGTAACTGATATACGAATTTATCCTTTACCCCTTAAGATTATTTATTCCACTGAGAATTTAAAATTTATTATTGAAGAGAAAAAGATAAGATACGCTATTGATTCCTCCTTTGCAGAAATGGGTGGAGTTAGAGATGAATCCTTTGAGGCATTTAAGGCGCTTGCGATTTTGATCTATGGTAGATGCTCTCAAACCCTTTATAGAGGCAAGCATAGAGATGCAGATTTTTGTGATCTATCCTGCTGCCAGGTTTATAGAGGTAGACAGAGTATAACTTTACCGGAGTTTTTAGCCATAGATGTTTCTGCCTTAAGGAAAGGGCTTTATTTTTGTGCATCAGGAGGAGGAAGGCTATTCTCTGATGGAATCTTTTCAAATACTGGCAGGAGATATAATCCACCAGCGGATGTTTTGCTTGCTGAATCTTTGCCTTTGAGCAAAAGCAACAATTCGCAGTGGAGTTGTGAAATAAAGGCAGGTGAGCTTTCCGAAATGTTTTTTACTAAAAGCGGAGAATTTATAGAAGATATTATATTCTCTCTTGATAAAGAAATAGTTTTTGTTAAGAGTAATCTTACTGTGTATACTTTTGCTCCAGAGGATTTTAGACTGAGAATAAACAGGCTAAAGGGATGGAATTTTTTACGCAGCAATAATTATATTGTAAAAAAGGAGGGTGATAAATTTATATTCAATGGCTCAGGGCTTGGTCATGGAGTTGGGCTAAGCATGGATGGTGCAATTGAATTATCCCATAGAGGATTTTCAGCCTATGAGATACTGGAACACTATTATCCGGATATTAAATACATCTCCTTTAATCGACGGATTTATAGTCAGTATATTCTCTTTGATACTGAAAATGGTAAAATCCTGAAAAGCAGTGGAAAAAACTTTTATGAAAGAAGAATCCCCTTGGGATCCATATTTAAAATTCTGGTTACATTATATCTCTGGGAAGAGAGAAGGGATTTGCTTAATTATAAGTATACCTGTCTTTCTGAAAACCAGGAGCCATTGCCTTTGAAATGCTGGGATAAAAATGGCCATGGAGCCCTTGATTTAAAAGATGCCCTTTCTCTTTCATGCAATATTTACTTTGCCTCTTTATACAATAAAATTAACAGAGATAGCTTCTATCAATGGATTCGCAGATTTAAATCCTACCATGGCTTAAAACTTGAAGTTCCATATATATCAGATGATAAAAAATGGCCACAATTTCTTGCAGGCCTTGATTTCAGGTGCACCATGACTGTTTCTGATTTTGTAAAGCTTGTCTTAATCTTAAACAAAAAGATGAAAGAGAAAGACTCCTGTGCTATTTTTTTTAGTGATTCACTTAAAAATACATTTATAACAGGAACAGCAAGGCCAGATAAAGGGAATTTTATATCACAGGAAGTGATAAGAGCAGGTATATGGGGAAAGACTTCTACTATTATCTATGGAAGCAATTTTACAACCTCCTATGGGCTTTTTGTCGGTGCAATTGGAGAAAAAGGCATTGTCACTCTTCTTAGAAAGTCTGTTGGAAGGGATGCAGCAAATCTTTCTGCAGAGATTTTATATGAAAACTGTAAATAAATTTTGGAAACTTTAAAAAAGAGTTGCCACATTTAAAATTTTTTAGTAATTTAAAATATAATTTATTTTTAAATTTTTTAATGACCATATCATAAAATGAGGTATATATATGGAACCAAAAAGGGTTAAAGATAGCAGTGTAACTGTTGTTCAACAGATGACTCAGCAGGATGCAAATCTTGCAGGGAATGTTCATGGGGGAGTTATAATGAAACTCATAGATAATACCGCAGGTATTGTGGGAGTGAGACATACAGGAGGCAATGTTGTAACTGCCTCAATTGACAGGCTTGATTTCCATTCACCTGTATTTGTTGGTGATCTCCTTAGAGTAAGTGCAAGCATAAATTATGTAGGGAAAACATCCATGGAGATAGGAGTGAGGGTTGAGGCAGAAAACTTTGTTACAGGAGAGGTAAGGCATACAGCATCTGCATATCTCACCTTTGTATCTCTGGATGAAAAATTTAAGCCAAGGCCTATTCCTCCAATAATCCTTGAAACTGATGATGAAAAGAGAAGAAACTGTGAGGCACAAATGAGAAGGGCTGCACGGCTACAGGCTGTTGAAGAGGGTAAGACTAAGTGCAAGATCTAAATTTTTTCACACACCAGATTTATGGTGTGTGAAATTTATGGATAAATTTTTATTTATTTTCTTTTATAACTCTTGGAGCCCTTATTTTGAAGAGATTTTCCACGCTTTCTTTTACTACTGAATCATTAGTATCTTTGCAATAAACTGAAAATTTTAATACAGGCTTAATCTCTGTTGCAAAGTTTTTGCGATAGTAGTCTGTTTTGAATTGTAAAAAATATCCGCCGGCATTTTTTCCATATACAAATTGTGCAGAGGGGCGTTTTGTTTCATCAATTTCCAGCAATCGCACAGTTACGCTATAGACATCTTCAGAGATTGCAATTTTATCATCTTTTTTAAGCATTGCCTCAAGGGCATCAATGGATTTCATGTCATCAGCATAATTTCCTCTATAGATATTTCCAGTTATAATATCCCTTTTGAGTTTTGCAAGATCTGTGGTAAAAAATTTTGATTCTGATTTTTTAAGGATTCTATAATTTTTTGTCAGAGGATAGTATTCCACAACAGAATCAACTGTATTATCGCTGTTTTTATCCTCAATGAGAATTATTCTCTTGTCAACACCTGAAAAATCTCCAATGACTATAAAGCTATCACTTTCAATTGCCTGCAAAAAGAAGTAATTCTTATTATCCTCTGGAACAGGAAAGTATTTTAGCCTGTCAATAGTTACTGGCTTAATTTGAAGATCCTCAAGTCCGATTGCAAAAAGAGAGCTTATGGATAAAATATACAGAAAAATTATAAATAATATTTTTTTCATATTCATGGTTTACTCCCATATTGATTTATCTAATTTAATTTTGTTAAACCTTCCTTGAGCTTTTCAAGGATTTCTTTTAGTTCTTTTTGTTTTGCCTTTTCCTTTTCTATAACCTCCTGAGGCGCCTTTGACACAAAGCTCTCATTAGAAAGCTTTGACTCTACCTTTTGCAGATCAGAACTGACCTTGGCAATTTCTTTTTCAAGTCTCATCTTTTCCTTTTCAATGTCAACAGCACCTTTAAGAGGAACATAGATCTCAAGCTCTGGCATAACTGCCACTGCATCGGTTTTATCAGGGCAATACTCATTGTTAATTTCTATCCCCTCAACCTTTGCAAGAGCCTGTATGTGAGATTGCTCATTTTGCAATATGCTTAGTAAAAGTTTATCGCTGGTTTTAAATATTACGTTTACCTTTTTATCTGGAGGTATATTCATCTCTCCTCTGACATTGCGGATTTTATAAACTATCTCCTTAAAAAGGTTTGTATAATTAGAATCAGCTGTAAAGACAAGCTTTGAGTCAAATTCAGGCCACTGAGTTACAATTATATCGCTTTCTCCTTGTATTTTAATAAAGCTCCATATCTCCTCTGTTATAAATGGCATAAAAGGATGGAGAAGCTTAAGGCCTGTTTTTAAAACTGTGTAAAGTGTCTGTTTTGCTATAGCAGAAGACTCCTTCATCGCAGGATCCTTAGAATATATCCTCTGCTTAACAAGTTCCAGATACCAGTCGCAGAATTCATTCCACCAGAATTCATATATGAGGCTTGCTGCTTCATTAAACTTATACTGCTGGAGAGCTGAATCAACAGCTTTGACAGTTTCATTCATTGTATGGAGAATCCATTTATCAAAGACCTCAAGATTTGATTTATCATAAGTTCCTGGCGTAAAATCTTCCCCCAGGTTCATGAGGATAAATCTTGTGGCATTCCATATTTTATTGCAAAAGGCTCTGTAGCCTTCAATGCGCTTTTCCGATAGGATAATATCCCTTCCTTGAGCAGCAAAGGCCGCCAGTGTAAACCTGAAAGCGTCTGTTCCGTATCTCTCCATCATTATGAGAGGATCGATTACATTTCCTTTTGATTTACTCATCTTTTGGCCATGTTCATCTCTAACCAGGGCATGAATATAAACATCCCTGAAGGGGATCTCCTTCATAAAGCGCACCCCTGTCATAATCATTCGTGCAACCCAGAAAAATATGATATCAAAGCCTGTTACAAGAACGCTTGTTGGATAGTATTTTTTCAGTTCAGGAGTTTCATCTGGCCAGCCCATTGTTGAAAAGGGCCACAGAGCAGAGGAAAACCATGTATCAAGCACATCCTCATCCTGACGGATATTGGTAGATCCACATTTACATTTCTTTGGATCTTCCATTGAAACTGTTACCTCTCCACAGTCGTTGCAGTAAAAGGCAGGAATTCTATGACCCCACCACAGTTGCCTTGATATACACCAGTCTTTGATATTATACATCCACTCAAAGTAGGTTTTTGCCCAGTTACCAGGGACAAATCTTATACGGCCATCTTCTACTACTTTTATTGCTTCCTCTGCAAGGGGTTTGATTTTTACAAACCATTGTTTTGATAGATAGGGCTCTATAACTGTTGAGCATCTGTAACAGTGACCAACGGAGTGGACATGCTTTTCAACTTTTTCAAGTAGACCCAGGTTTGTCAGATCCTCTACAATCTTTTTTCTGGCCTCATATCTGTCAAGGCCCTGATATTTGCCGCCATTTTCGTTAATAATGCCATGCTCATCCATAATTATAATTTCCTCAAGATCATGGCGTTTACCCATTTCAAAGTCATTTGGATCGTGAGCAGGGGTTACTTTTACAAAACCAGAACCAAATTCCATGTCAACATAGCTGTCAGCAAAAACTGGAATCTCTCTGTTCATTAAAGGGAGTATAACTGTTTTGCCAATTAAGTGCTTGTGCCTTTCATCCTCTGGATTAACAGCCACTCCAGTATCCCCAAGCATTGTCTCAGGACGGGTGGTTGCTACTGTTACAAATTCATTGCTATTTTTAATAGGATATTTGATATGCCAGAGATTCCCCTCAAGCTCTTTATAATCTGTCTCAATATCTGATAGAGCTGTTTCACATCGAGGACACCAATTTATTATTCTGTATCCCTGATAGATAAGACCATCATTATAAAGAGATACAAAAACCTTGCGAACAGCTCTGGATAAACCTTCATCAAGGGTAAACCTCTCCCTTTGCCAGTCAAGAGATGCTCCAAGCCTTTTTAGCTGACTTTGAATCTGCCCACCAGAGTGCTCTTTCCATTGCCAGACTCTTTTTTCAAAGGCCTCACGTCCAAGGTCATACTTGCTTTTGCCCTCTGAGGCAAGGAGTCTTTCCACTACATTTTGAGTAGCAATTCCTGCATGATCGGTCCCTGGCATCCATAAAACTGATTTGCCCTTCATTCTTTGCCATCGTGCAAGAATATCCTGAAGAGTATTGTTCAGGGCATGCCCCATGTGAAGGTTTCCTGTTACGTTAGGTGGAGGAATGACTATAGAAAAGGGTTCCTTATTGTCGTTAACATCTGCATGGAAGTAACCCATTTTTTCCCAGTGCTCATACCATTTGGTTTCAACATCTTTTGGTTCGTAGGAGGATGGAAGCTGCATTTTTTTCTCCACTATTTAATTTTTTATAACTCTCTTTGTAAGATATATTTTTCGTTTTTAAATCTCTTTTTTATTCCTTAAAATTATTGTATGAATAATAAAGAGCACAGTGCCATTGATGGCATGGTCAATTTATTATTTCATTCATAAATTCCATTTTAGTTAGAAATAATTAAAAATAGTTTCATTGTCATTAATGCAATGATAAAAATAGTGTCAATACATTTTGAAATCTAAGTGGGTTAATCTATAAGCAAGCAAAGAAGAAAAAAGAGCCTCTTAATTTATAGTTCCTTTATTATAGAGAAATTTTTCTGTTTCAATAATAGAGAGAAACTTTTCCACAGGGTTATCATATTCTATAAGCTCTTCCCCAAGTATTAATCCGCTGTGGGAAGGAATTTCTATAGAGTTATAGCCAAAATATGCTCCCTGTATAAAGATCTGCAAGAATATACCATGAGAGGTTTCTGTAAGCTCCATCTGGCTAAGGGACTCAATAATAAAGCCCTTGTTTGGTGAGAGAGGATCTGTTAAATTAAATTCACATGCCTCATTAAGGCTGTTACAGAGGGTTTCTGTAATTTCTGTAGCTACAGCATCGACTTTTGAATAGTCATAATTTTCAAGAATTCTGCTGCATGTAACAAAATCATAGCCGTATTTTAGATTTTCTTTTATTGCCTCTATTTCTTTTATTATATCATTGGATTTTGAATCAATAGTTATAAGGTATTTGTAATCCATATCCTTTGCGAAGTTATAGGCAGCAAAAAAACATTCTCCATATCCCATTTGTGTTTCAACTAAAATGCATTTTGTTGATTTATAATCTTCAATTTCATCAATGAGATTATAGCTTGATCCATTATCAATAACTATAGTGTCTGCATCTTTGAGATTTTCTAAAATCCCGAGGGCTTTACTTATGTTGTTTATATTGTTGTCAGAGATTAAGGCTATAAGAAATTCTTTTTGCATAATATACCTCTATAGCTATAAGCTAAAAAGATCTCTTTCTTTGGCAAATCTTTTTTTGAGATTGTGCTTTTATGTTGCCAGATTTAGGGAGGGAGAATCAGAAATATTTGAAAATTGCTTGCAATTTCCTTTTAATTATTCTAAATATGGTGTAGGTATTTTAAGTATTGAGATCATTCTATTAAAATAAAATACTGTATTTTATGTTGAACTTATAATATCTATCAGGAGTTCAATGCTTTTTCTAAGTGTTTTTTACGCACTATGTGGCGACTACCTATTGACTATGGGTCAATTTTATTATAATTTATTTATATAAAATTGCGATACTTAATAATCATGAGGTATTGCTATGAAGCGTTTATATATTATTTTTAGTAATTATTAACATTCAATGTAATAGCGGTGGTAATGCAATAGTAACAATCAATGTTGGCACTACCCCAAAAATTTCATACCTTGATCATTTTTTACAATTACTTACATTTGCAAAAAAGGCCAATGCTGCGGTTTCAACCAATGTGGCAAGCATTTCATATAAAGTTGAAGCCAGTGATATTGAAACAATAACAGGAGCCATTCCTCTTGAAACCGGTAGTGTAACTATAGAGCTAACCCCTGGAAACAACCGCACATTCACTATATATGCTTATGACTCAAATAATTTTAAAATATACGCCTGCAAAACAACAGTTGATTTACAACCAGGGAATAATACTGTTGATATTGTGATGGAAAAAACAATGTTCACAATTGATTCATCATCAAACATAACAGGTATTGATTTAGCTATTGGAAATGGGATCCCTTATATTGCATATATAAAATCTTCACAAATAAATATAAAATATTTAAGTGAAACATTGCAAACAATTGATACTACCTCATTAAACTACCCTGCAGATAGTTTAGATCTGGAATATTATAATACCCTGTATATTGCCAGTCATTTTCAAAATGTTAACTATTATATTAACGTAAGTAAATTTAATGGCTCATCATGGGGCCCATTGTTAGATAATGGTGATGATATTTCAAATGTTGATAATAATCCCAATACTTTTTCATTGAAAATAAATTCAGCTGGCCCATATATTGCTTATATAATTAATGACTACTATCCTGCTGTCAAAAAATATAGCGAAGGTGCAACTCCAAAATGGGATCCAGTTGGCTCATTGAGTACTCCTCAGGGGGGTGATATTTCAATGGCCTATGATTCAGCTAATAATATTTACATAGCATATACAACATCAATGCCAACAGCTATTGAAGTAAAAAAATACAGCGGCTCATCATGGTCAAATTTTCCAAATACCAGCACTCCACCCACATATAACCCCATGGAAGTATCCATTGCAATAGATGGTAACGACGTTGTATATGTTGCTCACAGAAATAATATTAATCCAAGTAGAGTTGCTGTTGTTAAATGTCCTCAAAACGGAACTGAATGGACTCCTGCTGCTGGAAGTGATATGTATGTTTCTGGAACAATAAAAGCAGCTCAGGATATTCAAATGGCATTTGATGGTAATAATAGGCTTTATGTGGTTTATTATGACTTTAATAGTGATTATAGTAATTACCAGCTGCATATAAAAAGAGTCAACGGCTCAAACTGGGAAGAAGTAGATGTAATAAATTTACCTGCAAAACATTATGTTTTTAGTCCAAAAATAGCAATTAGAGGAGATGTTTGCTATATTGCTTACGTAGATTGTTATGATTCACAACGTGATGTTATTTTATATAAAATTATGTTGTGACATAACAAAATTTTTCATCGTAAAGGTAGTGTCCAAAATTTGTATCCCTCTAATCCCTCTGTGGCAAGATAGATTGAAAATTTTTAAAAAATACCCATCTTTAAAAAATGAATGTTAGTTGATAAATTTATATAAAAATTATTTTTGGAAAAGTCAAAATATAAAGTAATTTCGGCGATTATAATGTTTTTACCTGGAAAAGAAGATGAATAAATTTAAGGTTGTATCACCATATAAGCCTTCATACGATCAGAGTAAAGCCATTGAGGAGTTGTCCTCTGGTATTATTTCTGGCAGAAAGTTCCAGACTCTTCTTGGGGTAACTGGCTCTGGAAAAACTTTTACCATGGCCAAGGTTATAGAAGCTGTAGGTAAGCCAACTCTGGTTTTGACTCACAATAAGACTCTGGCAGCTCAATTATACAGAGAGTTTAAGGAATTTTTTCCAGAAAATGCTGTGGAGTATTTTGTATCCTACTATGACTACTATCAGCCAGAGGCTTATGTGGTTTCTTCGGATTTATATATAGAAAAAGATGCCTCAATAAATGATGAAATAGAGAGATTGCGACTTAAGGCTACTTCTTCACTTTTAGAGAGAAAGGATGTTATAGTTGTTTCTTCTGTATCGTGTATATATGGATTGGGTAATCCCGAAAATTTTGAAAAAGCTCACCTTGTTTTAAAAGTAGGAGTCGATTATGGAAGGGATAATTTACTGAGAAAGTTAGTGGCTATATATTATGAGCGCAATGATATTTCCTTTGAGAGGGGTAATTTTAGAGTTAGAGGAGATATAGTAGATATTTATCCAGCTTATTCAAAACAAGAGGCTTTGCGCATTGAGTTTTTTGGAGATGAGATAGAGGCTATAACAGTATTTAATCCAGTAAGCGGTGAGATAAAGGGAAAAACAGATATGTGTGCAATATTCCCTGCAAAGCACTTTATATCAGAGCCATCCGAAATGGAAGAGACTATAAGACTTATAGAGGAGGAGCTTAGCGAGAGGCTTGACTTTTTTAGAAAACAGGGAAAGCTCCTTGAGGCTCAAAGACTTGAGAGCCGCACAAGATATGATATTGAGATGCTTAGGGAGACTGGATATTGCAGTGGCATAGAAAATTATTCACGGATAATAGACAGAAGAAGCCCAGGGCAAAGACCCTATTGCCTCCTTGATTATTTTAAAAAGGATTATTTGATGCTTATTGATGAGTCCCATGTAACGATCCCTCAGGTGAGAGGTATGTATGAGGGAGACAGGTCTCGTAAGGAAAATTTAGTCAATTACGGATTCAGGCTTCCTTCCGCTCTTGATAATAGGCCTCTTGTTTTTGATGAGTTTGAGCAGATGATAGATCAGGCCATTTTTGTCTCTGCAACTCCAGCAGATTATGAGATACAAAAATCTGAGGCAATTGTTGAGCAGGTAATAAGACCAACAGGACTTCTTGACCCAGAAATTGAGGTAAGACCTGCTACAAATCAAGTTGATGATTTGATAGGAGAAGTTAACAAGAGAGTTGCCTCTGGAGAGAGAGCTCTTGTCACTACATTAACTAAGAAAATGGCAGAGGATCTGACTTCTTATTTGCAGGAGGTTGGCATAAAGACAAGATATCTTCATTCAGAAATAGACACAATAGAGAGGGTAGAAATTATAAGAGATTTGCGCAAGGGAGAGTTTGATTGTCTTATTGGAATAAATCTTTTGCGTGAGGGTCTTGATATCCCAGAGGTATCCCTTGTGGCAATTCTTGATGCAGATAAAGAGGGATTTCTCCGGTCAAAAAGATCTCTTATACAAACAGCAGGAAGAGCAGCACGTAACATAAATGGCAAGGTAATAATGTATGCTGATACCATCACAGGATCAATGAAAGAGGCGATTGAAGAAACAAAGAGGCGCCGTAAAATTCAACAAGCTTATAATGAAGAAAATAACATAAAGCCTGAGTCTATAAAGAAAGAAATTGTAGACATAATAGAAAGGGAGTATCTTAGAGAGAACAGTTTTATAGAATACGTTGCAGATTCATCAAGGGTTTACAGAAGTAACAATATAGCAGAGCTTGAAGAACATAAAAATAAACTCAGAACTCAAATGATTGAGGCTGCAGATAACCTGGAATTTGAAAAAGCTGCAGCTTTTCGTGACCAGATGATTGATATTGAAAGAAAGATTGAGTTGCTTAAAAAGAAAAGAAAAATTTAATTGAGATATTAAGATAGCTTTGCAGCTGGTGACTTTTATCTTTTTTTTCTGTCTGTAGATTCTCTATGTTTTTCACAAAGTCTGTAAAGTTTGCCTGTTCTTTGGTTTTTTTTTGTTACTTTAGCTCCACATCGAACACAAAGTCCTTGTTCGCGTCTTTTTTTGTAAAGCCTCATATATCTTTCGGATCCTGAGGATTGATATTTGCTTATTTGTATTCTATAACCCTTGAAAAGATAACTTCCAATGACTGATTCAGAATCTTCTTTAAGTTCTTCTATTATTTTTTCTAAGTTTTTAATATTAATTTTTTTTGGCTCCATAGTATAGTTCCCAAAGAGTATAAACTCCTGTGAATTGTTCACATATAAACATTAAAATTTTTAGTGTGTATATTTTCAATAAAAAAAAGTTGATATATTTTTTAAATATTTTACAAAAGCTTTGTTTAAATCTAAATAAAGAAATTATCTATAAGCTTTAATTGTAAGATCTTTTAAGAAAAATTTTGGAGGTATTATTTGTACATCTGTAAAGCAGAATTTATTGGCAATTTTATTCCATTGCAGAGAGGGTTTGTCTTTTAAATAGCGAGTAATATTTTTGAAGAAATTTAACTTGACTTTAAAAAATAAAATTTATGGAAATTGAGAAATGGAGGATTTCAGGTGAAGTGGTGGATTTTATATTTAATTCTTGCTGTAATAATTGTTGCAATAGTAGCTGGCTATTTTTTCCTTAAAAAGAAGATGGAAGAAAAAATTTCTCTTCAAAAGGATTTAGTAGATCAGCATAAGGTAACGACGCAAATCCTTGTTCTTGAAAAACGTATGGACAAGGTTGATAATGCAAATATCCCAAAAAACGTTGTGGCTCAGATACCAAAGATTTATAAGTTAAAGAAAGTGCCAATTGTTAAGGCCAAAATAGGTCCACAGGTTATGGATTTGCTTTGCGATGAGGAGGTTTTTGAAAAAATTCCTGAAAAGAAGACTATTAATGTAGAGCTTGCGGGTATTTTTATAGCAGGAATTAAATCTGCCAAAGCAAAAGGCAAGAAGTAATCATCATATTCCCTTATGTCTAATGGAAAAGGCATAAGGGAATGCCTTAAAAAATAAAAAATTTCAGAAAAATAAATATTAATATTGACACAAATACTGCTGTTGCGTTAATGTCCATCTCGTTGTTTTTGATAAGCTTGATTTTTTAATTTTTATATTAAATTTTTAAATAAAATTTGAAAAAAATTAAAAAAATCTTGACACAAAAATGACCTATTGATAAATAGTTTTTTCGTTGAGTGACAACTTGACGAGCTTCTTGTAAAACATCACATAAGCATTCTGGTAACTACTAATAGGTTGATATTAGTAAAGTGTCG